>Ga0257111_1000627_pt1 | contig 14461 bp, 14 predicted proteins | sample LP_taG_6_FD_191567 | JGI IMG/M metagenome (GOLD analysis project Ga0257111, IMG submission 191567) | Marine microbial communities from Northeast Subartic Pacific Ocean, Canada - LP_J_2015_P26_500m | ecosystem: Environmental > Aquatic > Marine > Oceanic | place: Canada: Northeast Subartic Pacific...
TTTGAAAAAGGAATCCACTCAGGAATCAGTGGTGGCGTAAATGCATCTTCTGCCATTGAAGCTTTAAATGTAGAGAAAAGATTACTCATGAATGCATTTCCTTCTGCATCCATTTCATTAGCAATATCATCCCAAACTCTAGTCATTGTTGGAAGTTTGCCTCCTCTTGCTTCATGCATTTGTGCTTCATGATTGGTTAGTATCCAAATTAATGAAGCAGCAGCGTCTAGGTTTTCTTCAGGACAACCGTTAAGAATTGAATAGGTGTGAGAGCCAGACCAGCCACCTCTTTTTCCACCTGATCCCAAAGGAAATCTAACAAGTCCTACATCTCCACCAATTTTAGAGTCAGCGCTATTAAAATAAGCGCCCCATCCACCCCAATCAAGGTTAAGAGCAACTGTTCCACTAGCAAATCCAAGACCAGTTTCATCCCATAGATAGTTTAATACTCCTGCAGGTACAGCTTTTGCATTATATAAATCAACAAACCATTGAAGAGCACTTTGTCCTGCTTCATCATTAAAAGTTGGATGCCATCCATCATCAAACAAAGCACCGCCTTCAGCAATTACTAACTCATAAAAACGACCTGTAATAGCCTCTTCTTTACCAACGTATTGCGTTCCGTAAAAATTTGGTGGATCAGACCAAAAGATTGCTTGCTCTTTCCATTGATCCAACGTTTCTGGTGGAGCTAAATCATAACCATACTCAGCTTTAAATCTTTTCTTATTGTCTGCATCCTCATAGATACTTTTTATATACCAGAGATTGCTTACATCACTGTGTTGAGGAAGTTGAACAAGACGTCCTTCAACAGTTGAGTGGTCAAGTACAAGTGGTACAAATTCTGCAAGATAATCACCAGGAACAATCCCATTTAGATCTCTATAAATATCACCATATTGCGTTGCAAAACTAGTATGGTTAGAAACAACACAATAACTAATGTTGCCCGCTGCAATATCTACTTTTATTTCTTTATCTAACTCAAAGTGACTTTTCTTTGATAAGATTTTAACTTTACCTCCCGTTCTTTCTTCCCAGATAGGTATCATTGATTGATAAAGCGGATCATATGGCGCTCCACCTATAAGTTTAACATCCAAAGTAATTCCACCAAAATCTCCCCACATAGTTACTTTGTCATTTGGAAAACTTGTATCCACAGCTAAAGCACCAAAGGAAAGAGAGAGAGCAGAAATAACTAATAAAATATTTTTAATTATTTTCATATAGTTCCTCCTAAAGATTTAAATTAGAATTTTTCTAAATAATCAATGTGGGATTTAAAACCAATATATGCTTATAATCAAGTACAAAAAAAGATATATTCCTTGTATTTACTTGCATTTTTATTAATATTAAATTTAAGGAATACCTATGACTGTAAAAAGATACGCAATGGCAGTAAGATTGAAAGATGACAAAAGAGATTTTTATTTAAAAAATCATCAAGATGTCTGGCCTGAAGTATTAAGTGAATTAAAAAAAATAAAAGTAAAAAATTACAGTATATTTTTGAAAGAAGACTTCATGTTTGGTTACCTAGAATATGAGGGGAATAATTTTGATCAAGATATGGCAGACATGCAAAAAATTCCTGTTGTTGAAAAATGGACAAATTTAATGATTAGTTGCTTTAATCCATTTCCTGGAAATGAAGAAAATGATTCATGGGTAATGATGGATGAAATTTTTTATTTAAAATAAATACAACATATTGCAATTGGCTAAAGCAAAAATAAAGATATGAAAATTTTAGTTACGGGTGCAACAGGTTATATTGGTAGTAGGGTTGTTCTTCAATTAGCAAAAAGAAATTTAGAAATTATTGCCGCTGATCTGGATATGGGTAAAAATAAAGACAAACTAAAAAAAAAATATATCGCGGCAGGATATGACTTGAATTTACTAAAATTTGAAAAATTGGACATAACCAATTTAGAGAATATTGAATCAATTTTTGAAAAATATTATTTTGATAGTGTTATAAATCTTGCATACGGCATAGGAATGATATGTGAGAACAATCCACTATTGGCAAGCAAAATTAATATTGTTGGCACTACCTCAATATTTGAAATGATTGTTAAACATAAGATAAGAAGATTAGTTTTTGCAAGCAGTGAAACTGTTTACGGTGCCAATCAATCTTTCTACGGCAAAAGACCAATTACTGAAAATGACTATAGCGGTATTGATCAACATTTTTATACTTATGGTGTCATGAAATTATTGAATGAATTCATGGCCGAAAAATACATAAAGAAGCACGGTTGTAGCATAGCCTATACACGTCCTTCAGTTGTTTTTGGCTTTGGTCGGCAAAACACGGCAATAAATTGGGCAGAGGATTTTGCTGCAAAACCTGCACTTGAGGAACCTGTTCATTTGCCTTTTTCTAAAAAAAGTACTGATAACTGGATATATGTTGATGATTGCGCTGAACAACTTGTAAGGCTTGCATTAAAGGACAAATTGAATTTTTCTTCATATAATACAGGTTCACACACAGTAACAGGAGAAGAATTAGAGAAGACTGTAAAAAAAAAATTACCTGACGCGGAAATTTATTTTGATGAAACAAATTTAAGAACACCATTGATTGATGATCAGGATGACTCAAGAATAAGAAAGGAAATTGATTTCAATCCGAGATCTTTTGCAGATGGTGTAAAATGCCTTATTGATGAAGTTCGAGAATCAAAAAAACTTAAGAATATAAAATAAATATGAATTTTCTCACTACAGTTACTGGAAGCTATCCTAGACAACAATCCCAAAAAGATACACTAAGAAAACCTAGTGTAAGTCATGAAGAAGCATTGGAAATGATCAAATGGGCATCAGGGGAACAAGCAAATTTGGGACTAGATATTATCACTGATGGAGAGGGTTACAGAGAAAATATGTACTGGTTTTATCAATTGCGACTTGATGGGGTAGACGCAATAAATAAGAAATACAAACATTTTTCAACTGGAGGTTCGATGGAAGGGGTTGATCTTAGTAAAACTCATGGAACCAAAGGTTTTGGCATTGAATGTGCCGTTATTAAAGGCGAAATTAAAAACCTTAAGACAAATTTAGCTAAAAAATGGAGAATGGCGAGAAATAATACACCTAGTAACATAATTGTTAAACAAACGATTACTGGTCCACATATGTTAGCTCGATTTAGCGTTAATGAAAGAACAGATATTTATCCTGATGATATTGCCTTAGCAAAAGCATATGCGGAAGTATTAATAGAAGAATTAAAAAAAGTAGTTAATGAAGGTTGTGACTATATACAATTTGATGAACCAGTATGGACAGAAAATGTTTCTGAGTCAAAATGGGGTGCGGAAATTTTAAATTATATAATTTCTCAATTCCCGGGAATAAAATTTAATTTGCATATATGTGGTGGAAATGCTCACCGAAAAAGGGGGTATTTTGGAAGATACACAGACATGATTGAATCTTTTAAAATATTAAAAGTCGATGAAATACACTTAGAGCATTGTAGTTTACATTATACGATGTTGGATATATTTAAGGAATGGAAATTTGAAGGTTCAATTTCAGCAGGGGTTATTGATCAAAGAATAGACAATACAGAGACAGTTGAGGAAGTGGAAAAATATACAGAACCCTTGCTAGAATATTTTACTCCTGATAGAATTCTTCTAACAAGTGAATGTGGTTTTGGTCATGTGCCCATTGAAATTACTCGTGCTAAATTAAAAAAACTTGTTGAATCAGCAGAATATTTGAGAACAAAATATTAAATTAGTTTTATGAATATTAAATTTATTTCAACTCCTAAACCAATTGGAAATTTTGTTAATGTAAGATTTTCCGGAAATACAGCCTATATATCTGGTCAAGGCCCTTTCGATGACAGTGGAAAATTAATAACCGGAAAAGTTGGAAAAGATTTAAATTTAGAACAAGCCTATGATGCGGCAAGACGAGTTGGTATATCTATTTTGTCAGTTATAAAAAATGATATAGGTTTTGAAAAAATTAATAAAGTTATTAAAATTTTAGGTTTAGTAAATTGCACTGAAGATTTTATTGAACAACCAAAAGTCATAAATGGGTGTTCTGATTTACTTGTAGAGTTTTTTGGTGAAAAGGGAATGCACGCAAGAAGTGCTTTGGGTGTTTATGTTTTGCCAAATAATATTCCAGTTGAAATAGAAGCTATTATAGAAATTAATAATTAATGAATATTATTATTTTATTTTAAACGATTATATCTATAAGATTAATTTATGAAAATCATTGATGTTGAAACATACGTTTTATTAGCAGATAATTATGATCCAAATTTAACTTCATCTGCACAAGATACATGCCTGGTAATTATTAAGACCGATGAGGATATCGAGGGCTATGGAGAGTGTGACACTAGTCCTTGGGTTGCCAAGGCTTTTATTGAATCCCCTGGTACACATACTATGGATCAGTGTGTAAAAGATATTTTGATTGGTTCTGATCCTCTGAGGATAGATGATCTATGGTCAAAAATATATGTAGGTACGGCAATGACTGGAAGAAGGGGGGCCGGTGTCAACGCGATCAGTGCCATTGATATGGCCTTATGGGACATAAAGGGAAAGTATGAAAATAAGCCCGTTTTTGAGTTAATGGGAGGAAAAAAACAAGATGAAGTCATTCCCTATGCATCCTTGCAACCTGTTGGACACTCTTTTCAAGAATATAAAGACTCACTAGTCGAATGGGCAATAAAAGCAAAAGATCTGGGTTTTAAGGCCGTTAAATCAGAAGTTACACTTAATGGCCCATATGCACATAGTGGCTTGAATGAAAATGATGACAAAGCTACGGAGATAGTGGCAGCCGTCAGAAAAGCTCTGGGTCCGGAAATTAAATTAATGATAGATGTGCAATATCGTTGGTTGAATGCGGATGAAGCGTTGCCAGTTGTTAAAGATTGGAAAGAGTTTGATATTTATTTCCTTGAAACACCTGTGTGGACTGACGACATTAAAAGCTATGCGCGCATGCATGATGAAGCACCAATGAAAATAGCTGCAGGCGAATGGTTAAGCACTCGTTATGAGTTTGAAGATTTAATAATTAACGGCAAAATAGATGTGGCTCAGCCCGATGTAGGCCGTTGTGGAGGATTAACTGAGGCAATGCAAATTGCAAAATTTTCCCAAGAACATAAGAGGATAATTGTTCCTCACTGTTGGAAAACATCTGTTTCTATTTCTGCTACTGCTCATTTTGCTTTCAACACTCCAAATTGTGCTTTCATTGAATACCTACCACCGCAATTGTGTGTTGAAACATTAAGAAAAGAACTAGCAACGGAAGGTTTTGAATACATTGACGGCAAAATTTTACCGCCAACCAAGCCAGGACTGGGTATAGAATTAAATAGGGATGCAATAAAAAAATACCAAGTCGCTTAAACTATAATTTTAAAAATCACGGCTGCTTCAAAAATTTTTCCCGGTTTTAAGTTTTTTAAACCGTGGTATTTCATATTGTTTTTTTTAAAAAAATAAGAGTCTCGCGTGTTTGTCACTGGCTCAACACAAAAAAAATTTTCATTTTTAGGGGAATAAATATGTAAATTTTTTACATTTTTCTTATTTTTTATGAAAACCGTTAACAGCTTGTTTAAAATAAGTTTCGTATTACCATTCCAACTGATAAAAGTTTCATCAATATTAATTTTATTAAAATTAAATGATTGGCTGTTTTTTAATAATTTTTTTATTTTTATTTTATTATTCTTGTCAATTTCAACATATTTATAGGTATTGGAAAAAATCCTAGAATTTATATTAAGATTAAACCAAGGATGAAAACCAATTCCACAATCAAAAGATTTCTGGTCCTTGTTTTTAATTGAGACTTTTATTTCTAAACAGTTTTTAATTAATCTAAATTTTTGAATAGTTTCATATTTGTAAGGAAAACTTTTTTTGCCATCATGAAAAAATTTTAATGATACATTGGATTTATTTCCATTAACCACTTCCCAATTATTAACCCAACCCTCTCCGTGTATGGTGTCCGGTTCAAGGGGATGGGTTCTTTTTAAAGAAATATACTTGTTTTTATAGAATAGTGACTGCTTCCTTATGACTCCGAAGTAGGGTACAGTGGAAAAATAACCTGAAAAATATGAACTGTACTTACCTATTTTTCTTTTTTTAAAGCCCCTGAATATATCAATTTTATTGTCTTTTACTTTGGCTTGAAACTTAAATATTGAACCTCCGACATCTGGGCAGTATTCAAGGTACAATTTATCGTTCTCTAAAATACCAAGTTGCATTTAGAAATTTATATTTGTGTAAGGAATTTTAACACCTTTGTAATCTGTTTTAATTATAAAACTCGATCCTGAGTGAGGATATTTTCTTAGTAATTTTCCAGTGACACCGTATTTTGCTGATGTTACGAATAAATGGTTTAGGTTATTGCCAATAAATGTGACACTTGTAATATTTAGTGCGGGTAAACTAATTGAAAAATCAATTTTACCATTTTTCAAATTTATTCTACTGACTTTGGCCCCCGCCCAATGCGCAACCCAAAGTCCATTATTGTTATCCAAAGCAATACCATCAGGAAAGCCATCTTTCTTTTTCAATTTAATAAACGTTTTACGTTTAAAATTTTTTAAATTATATTGGTATACTTTTGAGTTAAAAGAATCAGAAAAATATAATTTATTATTTTTTTCATCAATTGCTGGTCCATTAGATACTTTGAATTTTCTATCTACTACTTCAAAATTACTTTTTGTAAGATATCCAAAATACCCAAGATCCTCAGTTTCCTTTAGATGGCACAAACCAATCCACAATTTATTTTTAGTTATTGTTCCGTCATTATATGAAATATGCTTTAGTTCATCATCTTTCCTAACGTCAATCACTTTAGTAATTTTCTTAGTTTTTCTACTGTAGTTATATAAACCATTGAAACAGCTTAGGTAAAAATTGCCATTATTGTGAGGGTATATATTTCCCAAAGGTTTGGGAAGTTTGATTTTTTCTTTATAAAAATTATTATTTTCTAGTGAATAAATAAAAAGTGTGGGATCTAATAGATCTAAAAAAACAATTTCATTAGATTTATGCAAATAAAAACCACTTTCTCCCAGAACGGTTTTTGTGTCTATGATATCAAAATCAAACATTCTTATATTTGAAATTCTAATAGTTTGTTCTCATTAATTTCAATTCCTAAGCCTGGTTTATCGGGCAAAGGTATGGTGCCATTAATTACTTCAAGCTCATTAATAACCAGATCTTTTCTTAATTGTGATTCTGCTAATTCTTTAGGCAAAAATTCAATAAAAGAACATGTTGGAGAGATTGCTGACAAATGAACAGATGCCGCTATGCCAATTGCAGACTTCCAGCAATGAGGCACGACTAGCACACCTTTGTCTTGTGCGTACTGGGATACTCTTTTAGCCTCAGTTAACCCCCCGACTCTTCCGACGTCTGGCTGAATAACATCAACTTTCCCTTTGTCGATCGTCTCAAAACATTCAAAACGCGTTTGAAGCATTTCTCCTGAAGCAATTCTGACTGGAGAGTTCTCGGATAGTTTTGCTGTACCTTCTAAATCATCAATGGGTAGAGGTGTCTCAATAAAATATAAATTATCCTTTTCAACCATCCGTAGGGCTCTTAGTGCAGTTTTCCAATCCTGCCATGCATAAGCAACATCTGCCATTAAAACCATATCATCCCCAACAGCTTCCCTGCATTTATGAACCATGTTGGCAAACTCTCTGTCATCTTCTATTTGGATATTATTATGCGAATAAGGACCTTTGATGCAAATCTCTAGTTTTGCTGCTTTAAAACCCAGCTCTTTTGCCTTAACAGTTTTTATTACAAGACTGTCAGAATAGTCTTTAAGGGTACGACCTTCGGGCAATAATGAGGCGTAAGGCGTAATTTCTTTTTTAACCGAACCACCCAATAATTTCCAAGTTGGTTGACTATATATTTTTCCACACAAATCCCATAAAGCCATATCTATAGCTCCGATTGCACATATCCCCAGGCCTCTTCTTGTAGTCATCATAGTTTTTTCATTCATTTCATGCCAGAGACCTTCAACGTTTCTAGGATCTTTCCCAACTAATAATTCTTTAAAACCTCTTCCCATCGCATGGGTTCCAGGCGAATCAATAATTGCTTTTACCCCCCATGGATTGGTATCTGTTTCTCCAATGCCAACCAAGCCATCATCGGTATGAATTTTAACTATAAGATTATCTTGAGCGGAACTACATGCATCTGCATCAAAGTCAGGTATTAATAAACTATAACATTCAAGATCTGTGATTTTCATAGAATAATGCTTATAAAAACAGGGGCTATTCAGCCCCTGTTGCATAAAATAATTAGTTAGAAGCTTTAACTTCGTTCCAAACTCTATTACGCCATTCAAAATCCTCTGCTGGTTGTAACCAGTTTAATCTATCAGCATAATCAAGTCCTGGAGATTCGTGAGTTACTGTTCCGTAACCATATCTCTCATTCATTAATTCTTGGGTAGATTTTTCAATAAAGAAATTTGCCCAAGCATGTGCTAGATCTTCGTTTGCTCCTGCGGTCATCGCCCAAGTATCAAGCCAACCTATTCCACCTTCTTTTGGAATAATGTATTTAACATTATGACCCATATCTTTTAAAGCAACTTCTTGAAATTCTCCCATGGAAAACATTAAAGAGATTCCGCCACCATCAAAAATTTGATTACCTTCATCAAAACCTGCATAGTAAGTTACAACAAGTTTTTTTTGAGCGATAAGCGTTTGCTTAACTTGCTCCATCTCAGCTTCAGATAAGTTATAGGGATTATCCATACCAAGATAGATAGCGGTATTAACTATGTTGTTGTTGGTGTCATCCAGAATAATCATTTTTCCTGCGTTAACCGGATCATGCATTACAGACCAAGAATCAACTCCTCCTTCACCCCATACGTCAACATCATATATTAATCCAAGAGATCCCCAAGAAATTGGAACACCATAGTAACCGCCATCAATTTCAACTTCTTTTACATTTTGAAAAGCTGGCATTAAGTTGCCAAAATTTGAAAGTTTACTTTTATCATAAGCTTTTAGTAAACCCGCACCATGATATCTAGGAAACAAACTTGTATCAATTGAAACTAAATCAAAATCTTCGCCTTTACTTGCTTGAGTAAGGGCAAATAATTCATCAACGCTCCCTACATATTTTACTTTTACTTTAGCATCATATGTTTTTTCGAATTCATCTATCCATTCTTGTTCTGCATAACCTTCAAAACAACCGAGATTTAGTTCGTTTGCTGCAAAAGCAGAAAAAGAAAATAAAATGAAAAATAAAGTCGAAAAAATTAATTTTAATAAATTTTTCATAATTCCTCCTAGTTGATAGAAGTTAATCACATATAAAAGGAATATTCAAATACAAATTTTTATTTACAAGTATAAATTAATATTATTAGATGCATAAAAATAATACAGCCTAATTTCTAAACTAATATGGATGAAAATACTGAAATAATACTTGATTTAAAAAATATCAATAAATCCTTTGGAATTACTAAAGTTCTTGAAGATATAAATATATCAATCAAAAATAATGAATTTTTTACAATACTTGGATCAAGTGGCTCTGGGAAATCTACGATTATTAGGATGATTGGGGGGTTTACTAAGCCTAGCTCTGGGAAAATTATTTTTGAAAATAAAATAATAAATGATGAGCCTATTTTTAAAAGGCCCTTTAACACTGTGTTTCAAGATTATGCCTTATTTCCTAACATGAACGTCTTTAACAATGTTGGTTTTGGATTAAAAATTAAGAATATTGATAAAAACTCTATTAAAGAAAAAGTTTTGGAAGTTTTATCTATTGTGGGTTTAGAAAGTTTATCAAATAGAATGCCACAAGAATTATCTGGTGGGCAACAACAAAGAGTAGCTTTAGCAAGAGCAATCATTTGCGAACCAAAAGTTATACTTTTAGATGAGCCTCTTGGAGCATTAGATGCGGAATTAAGAAAACAAATGCAATTATTTTTAAAAGAAATTCAAAAAAAAATTAAAATTACATTTATTTTTATTACTCATGATCAAGAAGAGGCAATTTTTTTGTCAGATAGAATAGCTGTATTAAATAATAATAAATTCGAACAGGTCGGAACACCAAAAGAGTTATACTATTCACCTAATACTCCTTATTTAGCGACATTTTTTGGGGAATGTAATTTGTTTAAGTGTGAAGTAAAGGACATAACTCAGGACACAGCGTTACTTGATTCAGAATTTGGTAATTTTCAGACTAAAATAAGCAATAATATAAAAATTGGAGATAATGTTAGTTTTGGAATAAGGCCGGAAGAAATTAATTTAATAAATGAAAAAATAGAAAATAGTCTTGAGCTGACTATAGATGAAATAAATTTTAAAGGATCTGTTTCAACAGTAAATTTAATAAGTGAACATTCAAAACAAAAAATGAAAATACAAAATATTAGCTCAAATGTATCTAAAACCCTATCCCCTGGATTAAAAGTTCATATCTTATTCAACCCTAATGCTGGAAACATTTTTCTCTAATGAAATCAGTAATCGACTATTTCAGCAGCTCAATATGGACTATCATTAGCTTTATATTAATAATTTTTTTAATCCTTATTCCTTTTGGATCTTTTTTATCTTATTCATTTTTTACAGTAGACGGACTTGATATAAATCATGAATTTAGTCTTGCTAATTACAAGGAATTTTTTTTCGGTGAAATATATATAAATACTTTTGTTAGAACTATATTTTTAGCTCTAACTGTTATGTCCTCATGCATTCTGCTTGGCTATCCTGTTGCGTATTTTTTGGCTCGTTACGCCGGAAAATTTAAATACGCAATTCTTTTAATGCTAATTATTCCATTATTTATGAGTTACATTATTAAAATTTATATGATGAGATCTATCCTTGGTTACTCTGGATTAATAAATAAAGTATTAAAAATGCTAAATATTATCGAAAAGCCACTTGAGTTTTTTTTATGGAATCAAAATTCAGTAATCATCACTCTTGTAATAATATTGCTACCTCTAATCATAATTCCAACATTTATTTCTCTGGATAAAATACCTACTAATATAATTGAAGCTTCATTTGATCTCGGCTGCAAACCTTTCCAGGCATTTAGATATGTAATATTCCCAATTGGATTCCCAGGATTGGTAGTGGGATCAATTTTCGTTTTTATACTTGCATTAGGGGATTTTGTAACGCCTCAGTTGGTTGGCGGCACTTCTGGTTTTACATATGGCAAAATAATTTATAGTAATTTTGGTATGGCATTTAATTGGCCATTTGGAGCATCTCTTGCTAGCATATTATTATTTGTTTCTGTGATTATTATAGCGCTCACCAACTATTTAACCAAAAAAAGAAAATCATGACAAGATTAGAAAATGTAACAAAATATATGATGGCGCTATTAACAGCTCTGATTGTTTCAACGTTATATGCTCCAATTGTAATGACAATATTTTTTTCGTTTTACAAAACTAGAAAAGGCCTAGTTAATTGGGAATCTTTCTCCTATGAGCCGTATACAAAATTAATTTTCGAAAAACAAATATTGGAATCATTACTAAACTCCTTATACGTAGGAAGTATAACGGTTGTCTGTTCAGTTGTTATTGGATTTTATTTTGCCAATTACTATCATACTAGTAGAGGTAAAATGAAAGAACTACTTCAATTTATTATTTTTTTACCTTTTTTATTGCCTCCTATAATAACCGGGCTTTCCTTGTTAATCTTTTTTAGAGAGATAGGTTTGCCTAGATCTTTAAACACCGCCATTATTGGGCACACAATATTCGTACTCGCAATTGTTTTTAAAATTATATTAAATAAATTAGAAACATTAAAAAGTTCCTTGATGGAATCTGCTTATGATTTGGGGGCGAGTAAATTACAGGCTTTTTGGTATGTTTTGATTCCAAATATAAAACTCTCATTAATTATAGCCGGATTACTTGCTTTTACCATATCTCTGGATGAAACTTTGATAACTTTATTTTTAATAGGAAATGATACGACATGGCCAATTAAATTGTGGGCAAAAATGAGAGTAGGATTCTCTAAGCAAGTTAATGCTTCAGTAACATTAATACTAATATTAACATCTTTTTTGGTTTTGCTGATTGCAACAATTGTATCTAGATCTGAAAAAAGGATAATGTATTAAAATGTATAAGGAACAAAGATTGTTAAATAAGAAAACTATAGTCACCGGTGGTGCAAGAGGTATTGGCGCTGGAATAGTAAAAAGATTATATGACGAAGGTGCTGAAATTATTATTTCAGATTTTAGAGAAGGGCTAGCATTGGATTTAATCCAGGAATTAGATCAAGATAAAGGCAACATATCTTTTCATAAAACTGATTTATCAAAAGAAGAAGAAATAATAAAACTATTCAAATTTGCTAAAGATAAATGGTCCTTGTTAGATATATTCATTAATAACGCAGGTATTGAAGACGGGTATCCACTTAAAGATCAAACATATGAAAAATACAGAGAAACGATGAAAATTAATATGGATGCTCCTTTTCTCTGTTCCAAATATGCATTGCCACTGTTTGAAAAAGCTAATGGCGGAAGAATTGTTATGATTACGTCTATACAAGGAATAAGGGGCTATAAGGGAAGTCTAGCATATAATACCGCTAAAGGCGGATTAATAAATATGACGAGAGTTTTAGCCGTAGAATTAGCAGAAAAAAATATACTTGTTAATTCAGTTGCCCCTGGTTTCATTAACACACCAATGGCAATTATGAAGGACGGGGTTTTTGAAGGTGACACAGATTGGTTTAAAGATGTTTATTTAAAGTATGAAAAATTACCAATGAAAAGATATGGTCAACCTGATGATATTGCCGGAGCAGTTTATTTTTTTTGCTCTGAGGACAGTAAGTATGTGACAGGTCAAACATTGCTGGTAGATGGAGGAGTTTCAATTACTTTTTAATTAATGAAAATAGAAAAAATTGAAGTATTTGTAATTGGTCCTGAAGACACTCACTATACCTGGTCAGAAGATATTCCTGAAATTTATCAAAGCAATACTATTATTAGAGTTTATACTGATAGCAATGTAATTGGTGAAGCTGCTGTTTGGAATGCAACTTATTTCGATTATGACATATATACAGCAGAATCATTAAAACATTTGTTGCCTATTTTAATTGGAAGAGATCCTTTAGATAGGGAAGCAATCTTGTATGATTTAAGACCAAGAGTATTTCCTCAACCGCCTGGAGCTCAAGCAGTGATAGATAATGCGTTATGGGATATATTTGGAAAATATTCTAATGAACCAATATACAAATTATTAGGAGGAAAACGCAATAAAATCAAATCTTACGCTAGTACGGTAATGTATGATTCTATTGACGAATATTTAAAAATTATTGATCAAATGAAGAATCAAGGTTTCTCGGCAGTAAAGTTTCACACTTGGTGTATTCCAAAAAAAGATTTGGAATTAGCTAAAGAAGCGCGGAAATCCTTTCCATCAATGTCATTTATGTTGGATGCTGAAAATAATTATGACTTAGAAAATTCTTTGCATGTAGCAAAGGAATTAGAAAAATTAGATTTTACATGGTTTGAAGCACCCCTTCCAGATTATGATTTCGCAGGATATAAAAAAATTACTAACAGTGTTGGAATTAAAATAATTCCTTCTGGTAATTGGATCGTTGATTTGCAAAGATTTTCTGAAGCTATAAATAATAAAGTTTGGTCTGCTACAAGAACGGATATGGCAATGATTGGCGGTATAACTAATGGTAAAAAAGCCATGGATTTATCAGATAAAGGTGGGCTTCATTGTGAAATTATGTCTTGGGGTTATACACTAGTTTCAGTGGCTAATTTACATCTAATGTTATCTTCTAACAATTGCTCTTTTTACGAACAGCCTTTACCATATGAAACATTTGAGTTTGGGATGCACGATGTTTTAAGAACTAATAAGGATGGTTATATGTATGCACCGACAAAACCTGGTTTAGGTGTAGAAATAAATTGGGATCAAATGAAAACTAGAGTAATTCACTCATTTTATTGTGATAAGAATAAAGAAGTTGGGCTTGTACACGCATAGTTAAGATATAAAAGATAATCAAACTTTTTATAATATCTTCAAAAAAAATTTAATAAATAATTTATAATTTTTAAAAATTGTGTTTAGCATATTGCAATAAAACATTTTTATAACAAATATTTTACTAAAGATAAAATTTAACTAACAAGTGAATGCGGATTTGGTTATGTTCCAATTGATATTGTGAGATCAAAAATAAAAAAAATAGTTGAAGTAGCTAAGATTATTAGAGAATAATTAAGTAATATATTTTTTTATGATTGTA
>Ga0257111_1000628_pt1 | contig 14441 bp, 14 predicted proteins | sample LP_taG_6_FD_191567 | JGI IMG/M metagenome (GOLD analysis project Ga0257111, IMG submission 191567) | Marine microbial communities from Northeast Subartic Pacific Ocean, Canada - LP_J_2015_P26_500m | ecosystem: Environmental > Aquatic > Marine > Oceanic | place: Canada: Northeast Subartic Pacific...
GAATACTTTTGTTAATAGATCCTACCTAAAATATTCTGATCAGATCATTATATATATAAATATAGTTACTTTAAAATAATGTTTATGAAAGATTTACTCAAACAATGCAGTATCAATGAAAATAACTTTGGAAGTTGTGTTGGAGGTATGGATTGGATATCTACTGATAATTCAGGAGAGAATGTTTCATATTGCCCAAGTAATGAAATGGCAATTGCAACTGTTTTTGAAGCGAGTGAAAATGATTATGAACATATAGTATCAAAGGCAACTTCTGCGTTTGAAGAATGGAGAAAAGTCCCTGCTCCTATACGTGGAGATTTAGTTAGAGAAATGGGAAACGCTTTAAGGGATAAAAAGGAAGTATTAGGTAGTCTTGTTTCATTAGAAATGGGAAAAATTAAAGAAGAAGGTTATGGTGAAGTACAGGAAATGATTGATATTGCAGACTTTGCTGTTGGACAGTCTCGAATGTTATATGGAAAAACGATGCATTCGGAGCGTCCAAATCATCGTATGTATGAACAATGGCATCCTTTGGGACCAATTGGTGTTATTAGTGCTTTTAATTTTCCTGTAGCAGTTTGGGCATGGAATGCGTTTATTGCTGCTATTGCTGGAGATGTGGTTATTTGGAAGCCGTCTAGCAGTACTCCTTTAACTGCAGTAGCTGTACAGCATATTTGTAATGATGTGTTAGAACGTCAAGGGTATACTGGTATATTTAACCTGATTATAGGAAAAGGATCAACGATTGGTGAAAAAATGTTGTCTGATAAACGTTTACCTCTTATTTCGTTTACTGGTTCTACTTTAATGGGTAGGCGTGTAGCTGAAGTTGTATCCAAACGTTTTGGTAAAACAATTTTAGAGTTAGGAGGTAATAATGCTATTTTAGTAGATGAAACTGCAGATCTTGATTTGGCGACTCCAGCAATTGTTTTTGGAGCCGTTGGTACTGCAGGACAACGTTGTACATCTACAAGAAGGGTTATATCGCATAACTCAATATCGGATACTCTAACTGATCGATTGTTAAATGCATATGGTCAGGTAAATATTGGTGATCCTTTGGAAAAAGGAACATTAATGGGCCCTCTCGTTAACCAAGGTGCTGTTGAATCGTATTTAAGCGCCATAGAAAAAGTAAAAAGCGCTGGAGGTGAAATTCTTTGTGGTGGAAAAATAATCAAAGGAGATGGCTATTTTGTTGAGCCAACCATTGCGAAAGTAGAAAATCATTGGGATATAGTACAAGAGGAGACATTTGCTCCTATTCTTTATTTGATGGAATATGATCATTTATCCAAGGCAATTGATATGCATAATAATGTTCCACAAGGTTTATCCTCTTCTTTGTTTACAACAAACGTTCAAAATGCTGAATTATTTTTATCTTCTGTAGGTAGTGATTGTGGAATTGCAAATATAAATATTGGTACCTCAGGTGCAGAAATTGGAGGAGCATTTGGAGGAGAGAAGGAAACTGGCGGAGGAAGAGAGTCAGGATCGGATTCCTGGAAACAATATATGCGTCGACAAACAAATACTATTAATTGGAGCGATTATTTACCATTAGCTCAAGGAATAAAATTTGATATTAATTAGTAATAGTAAAGGATAATATTAAATGGTTGATCCAAAAAAAGTACATTCAATTATTGGCAAGCATATGTTAGCTGATGGAATGGAACAAGTGATAGATTTAAATAAAAGTCATGGTTCTTGGTTAGTAGATGCGCGCGATGGTAAAGAGTATTTGGATCTATTTTCCATGTTCGCTTCTATGTCTGTAGGTTATAATCATCCATATTTACTTGAGCATAAAGAAAGATTAATAGCGCCTACTTTAAATAAGATAACTAATTCCGATATTTATTCAACCGAAATGGCACAGTTTGTTGATACAGTAGGAACCATTGCGCAACCAGATTATTTACCATATTCTTTTTTTGTTGAGGGTGGAGCCTTGGGGGTAGAAAATGCTCTAAAAACGGCATTTGACTGGAAAGTGCGTAAGAATTTGGCTGCTGGAAAGGGTGAAAAAGGATCAAAGGTCATTCATTTTAATGAATGTTTCCATGGTAGAACAGGATATACAATGAGTTTAACAGACTCACCGGATCCAAGAAAGACATTATATTTTCCTCGCTTTGACTGGCCAAGAATCGATAATCCAAAACTTCATTTTCCTGTAACAGATGAAGTGTTAGAAAATGTAAAAATATCAGAAGACAAAGCTATTGATCAGATTACATCAGCAGTTCATAATAATCCTGATGAAATAGCCTGTTTAATTATTGAACCTATTCAAGGAGAAGGTGGCGATAATCACTTTCGTCCGGAGTTTTTTCAACAATTACGTCATCTTGCAGATGAAAATGAATTTTTATTAATATATGATGAAGTTCAAACTGGTGTTGGCGTTACTGGTAATATGTGGGCGTATCAACAGTTTCCTGATTCATGTCGCCCTGATATAATTAGTTTTGGTAAAAAAATGCAAATATGTGGAATATTTTGTGGAACGCGCGTAGATGAGGTGGAGAATAATGTATTTCATGAGTCAAGTCGATTAAATTCTACTTGGGGTGGTAATATTGTGGATATGGTACGTATTACTATGTATCTAGAAATAATTGCCAAAGAAAAACTTGTTGACAATGCGGCTAAAAACGGTAATTATTTAATGCAAAAGCTTCAAGGTATTCAAGATGAATATAGCGATGTGGTAAGTAACGTTCGTGGGAGCGGATTATTTGCTGCATTTGATTTGCCAGATACATCTAAAAGAGATTCGCTGGCTAATTTAATTATTTCGGAAGGAGCTCTTATTCTTGGTTCTGGGAATAAATCAATACGCTTTCGTCCTCATTTAAATATTTCTAAGGAAGAAATAGATCTTGCTGATCAGATTATCAGGAGATCTATTGCTCGATTGTGACAGCTGATTCTTACGGTACTCTATATATTGTTTCAACGCCCATTGGTAACTTAAAAGATATAACGTTTCGGGCTGTTGAAATATTATCTTCCGTTTCTATGATCGCTGCTGAGGATACGAGACATTCTAAAAAACTATTTCAGCGTTATAATATCACTACTCCATCCATTAGTTTTTTTGAACATAATCGTACTGCTCGAATTCCTCAAATAGTTACAAATCTCAAAAAAGGTAATCATGTAGCTATAATAAGCGATGCAGGTACTCCTGGAATTAGTGATCCTGCATATCGACTAATTCGTGAAGCAATTTCAGAAGGAATAACCGTTGAATCTATTCCAGGGCCAACCGCGTTAATTGCTGGCATTGTATCATCCGGGTTGCCAACTGATCGTTTTCTTTTTGAAGGGTTTTTGCCTCCAAAGAAAGGTAGAAAAAAAAGACTGATGAATCTTATCGATCAAGATGCAACCATAATATTTTATGAAAGTCCTTATCGATTAATTAAAACTTTGAAAGAGATTAATGAAATATTGGGTGATAGGCCTGCAGTCGTTGCTAGAGAATTAACAAAAATGAATGAAGAAATTATTCGTGGAACTGTTTCAGATATATTATCGTATTTTAATAATAAGAAACCACGTGGTGAATTTGTAATAATGATAGGGAAAAACGATACCAATGTCTTTTTCAGATAACGCTAAGTTTATTACGTTTGAAGGAATTGATGGTTGTGGTAAATCTACGCAGTCAAGAATGCTATTAGACGTTTTAAACAAAACTCATTCTATTGAAACGATTCTTGTTCGTGAGCCTGGAGGAACAACTATTTCAGAATCTATTCGCGAAATTTTATTGCATAGTAATAGAGGGGAACTAGGTGATCGTTCTGAATCTTTGCTTATGACTGCTAGCAGAGCACAATTAACACAGGATGTTATTATTCCTAATTTAGAATTAGGTAAGTGCGTAATTGCAGATCGATATAGCGATTCAACGCTGGCTTACCAAGGAGGTGGTAGAGGGATCGATATCGATTGGTTAATTGATCTAAATAATTATGCTACCTTTGCATTGGTTCCTGATATTACATTTTTGATAGATATTCGACCTGAAGAAGCGTTACGGAGATTGGATCAAAGTACAGATAGAATTGAAGGAGAAGGCATTGAATTTCAAGCTCGTGTACGTAAAACGTATCATGATCTTGCAGAAAAATTTCAGGATCGTTATGTATTATTGGATGGTCATAATACTGAAGATGATATACAAGATAAATTACTTAAAGAAATGATGAGACGAGGTTTAATTTAGTGAAACATAATAGAAAACTATATATACGTTATTCTGCAATCTTTTTCTCTTTATTATTAGTTAGCATTCTTTCATTTGCATTTACTAAATCAGACGTGTATCGGGAACTTGCCCGTTCCCAGCGTTTAATTAATGAAGTATATAAATCAATAATTACAAGGTATGCAGATCGTCTTGATACAGAAAAATTCACAAAGATTGTTATTAACAATATTCTTGACGATTTGGATCCATATACAGTCTATATGGAAGAAGATGAAAAAGAAGGATTAGATTTATTAACAAAAGGAAAATATGGTGGTGTAGGAATAAATCTTGGTGTTCGTGAAAAGAAACTAACAGTTATCTCTCCTATGGATAATTCACCTGCGAAAAGAAAAGGTGTGATCGCAGGAGACATTATTGTAAAAATTGATGAGTTATTAACAATAGAAATGTCATTAGATGATGCCGCAAAACATATCCGTGGTCCCAAAGGAACGGATGTTACACTATCAATAAAACGTTTTGGAGATGATAAATTAATTGATTTTACGTTGACAAGAGATGATATCACTGTTAAAGATGTTACATATACGGGCATGCTTGATGATGAAATTGGTTATATACGTTTGACCCGATTTTCAAAGAATTCTGGACCAGAAATGCGTTCTGCAATCAAAAATCTTCAAACTGAAAGTGCTTCACGTATTGTTATTGATTTGCGTGATAATCCTGGCGGGTTATTGCAATCTGCCATTGAAATATTGGATATGATGACTCCTAAGGGCAGTACTCTTTTATCTACAAAAGGTCGATTACCAGAATCCAACAAGCATTATATATCTAGAAAAGATCCAATGCTTGTTGAAGATATAAAAATAGCAATCCTTATTAATGAGGGAAGCGCCTCTGCAAGCGAGATAATAGCTGGAGCAGTGCAAGATTTAGATAGAGGAGTAATTATAGGAACTCGATCTTTTGGAAAAGGACTTGTACAGTCCGTATATGGTTTAGATGGTAGTGGGAAGAGAAATTTAAAGGTGACAACAGCAAAATATTATATTCCTAGCGGTAGGTTGATTCAAAAGCCGGGTTATATAGATGAAGAAGTAATAATTATCAATGAAGATCTAGAAGATAGTTTATTTTATACAATAGGCGGAAGAAAAGTCAAAGGTGGTGGTGGGATCGCCCCTGATTATGAAGTAGAAATGCCAAAAGCTACGCCATTAGTTTTGGAATGTTGGAGAAAAGGTCTGTTTTTTAATTTTGCTCAAGAACGTCAACACCGGTATGATACCTATGAGGATGCATTAGCCGATGTGACCATCCTGGATGATTTTAGATCTTATCTTGATAGTCAAGATATAGATGTGAATACCGCAGGGGAAAAAGATCTGGAAAAGGCAAGAGAGAAAATACTTTCTTTAGATAGTACAAATATGGACCTAACTCATGCATTTGATTTTGTAGAAACATTCATTATTGATCGTGAAGCAATATTGTATGATCAGGAGGTGGATCTTTTGAAAAGAAGGCTGTATTTAGAGCTGGTTGGAATAATGAAAGGTTCAGAATACCGTATTAAAGAATCAATAAAAGATGACCTAGTTGTACTGAAAGCAAAAGAAATTTTACAAGACCCAATTGCGTATACTAGCTCATTTATTCCCGATCAAGAAACTGAAACTATCAGTAATTAATATCTCACTATTCTAACCCTAATTTTACTTTAGTATGCGAATTGCTGAATTTTCCTTCATGAAACAAATTATATTATATAAAAATGCGTTGCAAAAACCAAATTTCTCGACGAATTTCAGCTCCACTTGGGGCGATTGGCGCAGGTGGTTAGCGCGTTTGCTTGACATGCAAGAGGTCACTGGTTCAAGTCCAGTATCGCCCACAGAATTATATAGGAATATATTATAGGAATAATAATAAATACTGACTTCGGCTTATATGCAAAGAATCATCCAATGATGATCGCCGATAACGTTTCTGACTTTGTAACGGACATCATATTTTAATTTGTATCTAGAATTAATGATAGTATGAGTCAAATTACCGTTACACTACCGGATAAGAGTGCACGCACTTACAACCCTGGCGTTACTCCCCATGAAATAGCAGAAAGTATTGGCGCACGTCTTGCAGATGATGCTCTAGCTGCGCAGGTTAATAGTGAATTAGTTGATCTTAATATTCCGATTAATACGGATGCAGACGTTGCTATTTTGACTGGAGATAGCCCGGAAGGACATGCAGTTCTATTGCATAGCTGCGCTCATTTAATGGCGCAAGCTGTCAAATCATTTTGGCCAGAAGCAAAACTTACTATTGGACCTGCCATAGAAAACAGATTTTATTATGATTTTGATCTTGATTTTACTTTTTCTGAAGATGATTTATTAAAAATTGAACAAAAAATGCACGAGCTATCAAAAGAAGATTTTCCCTCTATAAGAACAAATCTGACTCGAAATGAGGCAATTAATATTTTTAAAGATATGGGTGAAGATTATAAGCTAGAAATTATTGAAAGTATTGATACCGATGAGCAATTATCATCCTACGCACAAGGCGACTTTGTTGATTTATGCCGTGGTCCGCACATCCCATCTATTGGAAAACTGAAATATTTTAAATTGTTAAATATATCTGGAGCATATTGGCGCGGAGATGAAAACAATAAAATGTTACAGCGTATATACGGTACTGTATTCACATCAAAGAAAAAGTTAAATCAATACTTGAACTTTCTTGAAGAGGCAAAAAAACGCGATCATCGAAAGCTTGGGAAAGAACTTTCATTATATACTTTTGATGAAGAAGTTGGTCCAGGATTGCCCTTATGGCTACCAAATGGTACAGTTATTATGGATGAATTAGAGACGCTTGCAAAGGAAACAGAACGTGCTGCTGGTTTTCACAGAGTACGTACTCCTCATTTGACAAAAGGTTCTCTTTATGAGAAATCCGGTCATTTAGAGCACTATCGTGATGCGATGTATCCAAGCATGGATGTGGATGGAACAGAATATTATGTCAAACCTATGAATTGTCCTCATCATCATAAGATTTATGATTCACAACCAAAAAGTTATCGTGATTTACCAGTAAGATTATCAGAATATGGCACCTGTTATCGCTATGAAAAATCTGGCCAGTTATTTGGTTTAATGCGTGTGAGAAGTATGCAGATGAATGATGCGCATATTTATTGTACAGCAACACAGTTTAAGGAAGAATTTCTTGCTGTTTGCAAAATGTATCTTCATTATTTTGATATTTTTGGAATTGATAAATATCAAATGCGTTTAAGTCTTCATGATCCAGCTGGCTTAGGTAAAAAATATATTAATGAACCGTCTCTATGGAAGCAGACAGAATCCGAAGTTCGTCAAGCACTTATTGAAGGCGATATTGATCATGTGGAGATATCTGGTGAAGCTGCTTTTTATGGGCCAAAGATAGATGTGCAAGTGTGGAGCGCTATTGGGAAAGAATTTACTCTTGCAACGAATCAGGTGGATTTTGCAATTCCAAAACGATTTGGTTTGACATATACAGATAAACAAGGGAAGGAACAAACTCCATTATGTATTCATCGTGCCCCATTAAGCACACATGAGCGCTTTATTGGATTTCTAATTGAGCATTTTGGCGGAGATTTTCCCTTATGGCTTGCTCCAGTGCAAGTAGCTGTATTGCCAATTTCTGATAAGGTGATTGATTATGCAAAAATGGTAGAAAAAACATTATATGATGCTGGGGTTCGTGTTCACTTGAATGCCCAAGCTGAAAAGATGGGAGCTAAAATTCGTCAAGCAGAATTACAGCGAATTAATGTAATGCTTGTTGTAGGTGAAAAAGAAGCAGAAAACAATCAAGTGTCTGTTCGAAAACGTTTCCAGGGAGATTTAGGCGTCCAGTCGCTGAATGAAGTTGTGAAAGAATTAAATAATGAAATAATAACTAGGAGGAATACTTATCGCACTAATTGATAAAGCAAAAATAAATGAACGAATCGATGCTACAGAAGTTCGATTAATATCGGAAGATGGAGAACAATTGGGTATTGTCTCAATTGAAGATGCAATGAAGAGAGCAGATGATGTTGGTTTGGATTTAATGGAGGTATCACCCAATACAGATCCTCCAGTATGTAGAATCGTGAATTTTGGAAAACTTAAATATGAGAAAAAGAAAAAAATACAAATAAGTAAAAAGAAACAACATGTTATAAAAGTAAAAGAAATACGATTACGACCAAAAATAGGTGATCATGATTTTGATACAAAGGTCAATAATATGGGCCGAAAGTTTCTTAAAGAAGGTTTCAAATTAAAGGTTACTATTATGTTTCGTGGTCGAGAAATTAGTCGACTTGATTTAGGAGAAGATTTATTAAATCGAGTTGCAGATGCGTTCGAGGATATTGCCGAACCGGAAGGAAAAACGGATCTGGAAGGAAGACGTATTTCTGTATATTTCAATGCGTTATAGGAGAAAAATCTTATGCCAAAAATGAAAACAAGAAGGGCTGCTGCAAAGCGATTTAAACTCACTGGAAGCGGTCGAATTAAACGTAATAAAGCAAACCATAGCCATATGCTCATCCGGCGCTCAAATAGTGCTAAACGAAAAATGCGTAAAGCAGGGCTCGTTGATAGTACGGAAGAAAAAAGAGTTCGCCGTATGTTGAGCTTGTAAAGGAGATGAATCATGCCTAGAGCGAATAGTTCTATACCTAGACATAGACGCCATCGTAAGATCATTAAGCAGGCCAAAGGCTACTATGGTGCCCGGAGCCGCACTTTCAAATCAGCGAAAGATGCTGTTTGGAAGGCTGGTACCTATGCTTATCGAGATCGACGGCAACGAAAACGTGTGTTTCGAAGATTATGGATCGCACGTATCAATGCTGCTGCACGATTGAATGGAATGACATATTCCGCTTTTATTGGCGGATTAAAACGCAAAGGTATTGAGTTGGATAGAAAAATCTTAGCTGATTTAGCTGTGCACAACCCAGAAATCTTTGCTGAATTGGTTACCAATATAAACGAGTGACCAATTCTTTAAAAGAAACTATCGAGGCAGTCCGGAAATCATTTCTGGCTGCTCTCGATTCGTTTCCATCTGATCAACACGAGATAGAAGCCTTAAAAAGTACATATTTTGGACGAAAGGGAGAGCTTGCAAAATTATACGCTCAAATGGGATCCATTGTATCGGAAGATCGTCCGAAAGCGGGAAAGGTTATTAATGACTTAAAGGAAGAATGCACTCGTTTATTTGAAGATCAGGAAAAAAAGTATATTTTTTCCGATTCCACGCAAGGAGATTCATTGGATTATACATTACCAGGTGAAACTCAGCGTTTAGGATCTAGACACCCCATCTCAAAAACCTTACAAGAAATTAAAGATATATTTATTTCCGTAGGATTTCATATTGCCTATGGTCCAGAAATCGATGATGATTATCATAATTTTACTGCATTAAACTTTCCCCAACATCACCCTGCTCGAGATATGCAGGATACTTTTTTTGTACAAAAGGATGTCGTATTACGCACACATACTTCCAATGTGCAAATACATTTAATGGAAAAGAGCCAACCACCGTTACGATATATTGTACCTGGTCGGGTATATCGAAATGAAGCTATTAGTTTTAAAAGCTATTGTCTGTTTCATCAAGTAGAGGCATTGGTGGTTGATAAGAATATTTCATTTGGTGATTTGAAGGGTACCTTAGAATATTTTGTGAAACGTGTATTTGGTAGCAGTGTTACTATGCGTTTCCGTCCAAGCTTCTTTCCATTTACAGAACCCAGCGCAGAAGTAGATATATGGGATGAAAAAAGAGGGCAGTGGTTAGAAATCCTTGGCTGCGGCATGGTAGACCCAGCTGTATTTGAAAATGTAGGCTATGACCCAAAAGTTTGGCATGGGTATGCGTTTGGTTTGGGAATTGAACGGATTGCCATGTTAAAGTATGGTATTAGTGACATCCGCCTTTTCTTTCAAAATGATAAACGGTTTTTGGATCAGTTCTAATGCGTATTTCTATTGAATGGTTAAAAGAATTTGTTGATCTAAAAGAGACACCTGATGCTCTTGCTGATATGTTATCCATGCTTGGCTTTGAATCGGAAGTAGCACACGACTTTTCTTCATTAACGAATGTAGTTGTAGGTAAAGTGGTTACAGCAAAAAAACATCCTAATGCGGATCGATTAAAGCTTTGCACCGTAAATGATGGAAGGAATACCTTAAGCGTTGTTTGTGGAGCGCCAAACGTAGATGCAGGGCAAACGATTGTCTTTGCTCGAGTTGGAGCCGTTCTTCCTGGTGATTTTGTTATTTCCAAAGCGAAGATTCGCGGGGAAGAGAGTCGAGGAATGATTTGTTCCGAACGGGAATTAGGTATTTCAGATGAGCATGACGGAATTATGGTGCTTTCGAAAACTCTTAAAGTTGGTAAACTTATTCAGCCTCATTTGGATAAAATGTATTCTGCATTGGAATTGGATTTAACACCAAATCGCCCAGATGGATTTTCTCATTATGGGATTGCTCGAGAAGTTGCATTAAAAACCCGTAGAAAACTTAAAAACATTTCTGTAAAAAGATTGAATGCGAAAAGCAAAGATGTCCATACGATTGCTAAAGTTACTATTGAAGACGCAACAGATTGTCCTCGATATATGGGTGCAGTGTTGAACAATGTTACGGTTGGTCCCTCTCCGGATTGGATGATAGAGAGGTTAAAGGCTGCAGGTCAACGTAGTATCAATAATCTCGTAGATATATCTAATTATGTATTACTAGAAATGGGGCACCCAACACATATTTTTGATTTTGATATGATTCCTTCCAATACCATTGCTATTCGGCGGGTGAAAAATGATAAAACGATTACAACATTGGATGAAGAAAAGAGAAATCTTTCCAAACAGCAACTATTAATTACGGATGGGAAAAAACCAATTGCACTTGCTGGTATTATGGGTGGTTTGGAATCTGCAGTACAGGATAAAACGAATACTGTATTTGTAGAAAGCGCCTATTTTGATCCTGTGACAATACGAAAGGGATCAAAAGAACTGGGGTTGCTTACGGAAGCTTCCAGAAGATTTGAACGAGGTGCAGACGTGAACGCTGTGGAAACAGCTTTATGGAGAGTGATTAATTTATTACAGGAGCATGCAGGAGGAGAATTAATTCCTGGAATCATTGATGAATACCCCGGAAAATTCAAGCCAAAAAGTATATCCATGCGACGAAATGAATTAGATTTATTTGCTGGATGCAAAATATCTGATAGAGAAGTGAAAATGATTTTAAATGGTTTAAATATCAAACATGAAAAGAAAAAAGATCATTGGAAATGTACCCCACCAAGTTTTCGTCCAGATTTAGAGAGGGAAGCGGATCTGATTGAAGAAATTATTCGCGTTTATGGGTATGATAATATTCCTTCCGCTACAAATTATGCATCGTCCTATTTATTAGAACACCCAGACCCTGAGCAACCGTTAGAAGATTTACGAAATTTATTCAGTGCTTTTGGATATCAAGAATGTCAATCCAATACCTTGCAAAGCGAACATTGGACTACCATACATGGAAAAAAATCGATTGCAATGATGAACCCACTGACGGAGCATATGACACATATGCGAACCGATCTATTGCCTGGTTTATTAGAAGCGTTAGATTTTAATATTAAAAATGGATCTCCTGATTTGTATTTATTTGAGCTTGGGAATGTTTTTATACAAGAAAAGAAAGGGTTATCTGGAATGAAAGAAATTCCACTAGTTTGTGGATTGGTGCATGGAAATCGCGTATCTCTTTCTGCCCATGAACAGGCGAAGACTACTACCGTATTTACGGTAATGGGTCATATGGATAGATTGTGCATGGCAATGGGCACAAGTACTCCTACATTTGAAATGGTAGAAATAAAAGGATATCAACAAGCATTTACTGTATGCGTAGAAAAGGAAGAAATAGGTGTTTTAGGGATGGTAGATCCCATCTTTGTGAAAGATTTAGGTTTGGAAATAGATCAGCCTGTTCATTGTTTTAGTTTAGAAACCAACAAACTAATACCTCTACTAACAAACCAACAGAAATTTGCCCCAATTAATGTATATCCAATCGTAGAGCGCGATGTAGATTTTGTATTTTCTGAAGAGGTAGAAACAGGAGTAGTATCACAGAAAATATTAAAGCAGAACTATCCTAATTTGAACGAGGTTTTTCCTATAGATATTTTTCGCCACAAAAGCGTAGGATCCGATCATAAGAGCGTTACCTTTCATTTCCGGTTTCAACACCCGGATAAAACCCTTGAAGATAAAGAGGTAAGTTCCGTAATAAATAAAATTAAGCGTCTTGTTTTATCTGACTTTGACGCTAAATTACGATCATCTAATTGATGTTTTGAGGAGGAGATTATGGATGACAATGACAGTTTTGTACGCGTAACAATTTTTGGCCAGGATTATACGGTCAAAGCACCTGCTGATTCAACGTACATACAATCTATTGCAACTTTTGTGGATGAAAAAATGCGTGAAGTGCAGGAGGGGTTATCTGATCCGCAGTCCATAACTAGAATTGCCATGTTAGCTGCAATGAATATTGCTGATGAATACTTTACCATGCGCAATAATAAAGATAAACTTTCTTCAGAGATTGAGGGTAAAGTTCAGTCAATCATTGAAGTGATTGACGAAGAGCTGAATTAAAACCATTTACTTGTATGGCTGAAACCAACATATTATCAGGAAAAGTGGTTTCAGATGCAGTGTATGCGGCCTTAGAAGACCGTATTAAAGCACTATCAGATAATCATTCAACCGTTCCAGGTCTTGCAGCCGTGATCATTGGTGAAGATCCTGCTTCTGAAGTATACGTTCGAAATAAAACACGCAGGTTCCGCAATATGAATCTGCATTCCGAAACAATCCGGCTACCAGAAGAGACCTCTCAAGAAGAACTGTTATCTACCATACGCACTCTCAATCATGATCCAGTCTTTCATGGGATTTTGGTTCAATTGCCATTACCAAAACATATTGATACAGATGTGGTGATTAATGCTATCGTTCCTGAAAAAGATGTGGATGGATTTCATCCGGAAAACCTAGGGCGTTTAACAGCAGGAAAACCTCGGGTTATCCCCTGTACGCCTAAAGGAATTATGCGCATTTTGGAACATTCTCATATTGATCCTTCTGGGAAGCATGCGGTGGTACTGGGAAGAAGTAATATTGTTGGTCGACCGATGTCCATTTTATTAAGTCAGAAACAAGCTTATTCCAATGCGACCACAACGATTTGTCATTCAGGAACTTCGGATCTACGGGTAATTACAAAACAAGCCGATATCCTTGTTGCAGCACTTGGTGCTCCGGAGATGATTGATGATTCCTATATTAAAGAAGATGCTATAATAATTGATGTGGGTATTAATCGTGTTCCAGATGATTCGGAAAAAGGATATAAACTAGTTGGCGATGTAAATTTTGATTCCGTGCAAGGTATTGCTCAAAGTATAACTCCCGTACCTGGCGGTGTAGGTCCTATGACGATTGCCATGCTGGTAGAAAACACGGTAGAGGCTGCAGAAAGTTTATATGCCTAAATAACCCTAATTAGGGTATAATTTCCATTAAAATGTGTATCAAAAACCATATGTGGATTTTTGCTCTTGTATTTGCTGTTGGATGTGACCAGCAGAAATACGCAGACTTTAATCTCACAAAATTTCATTATATCAAAAAGGATTATGATGAATATATCGTCAATCGAGAAAATGGGTTTCATCGACTTACTGGCTATCAGGTTGCTGATTCATCCTATGGTATAGTTGTTTTACCTGGGTATTATCCATGGGGTTGGCCTACCAAAGGGTTTGAATGGGCAGAACCATTACATGAATTAAGCAAATTCAAGGTACCGATTTGGTTGTACCGATTTGATTGGAATCAGTGCCCAGAACAAATTACGAAACAGTATGCAGAAGCAATGAAAGCATTTGTGATGGAAAGTCCTCATTTAGATTCTATGTGGGTAATGGGACATAGTTATGGAGGAATGATTGCTGCATTATTCGCCGAACAATGGAATGATGCCACTCCATTAACCGTACACTCCATTGCAGCTGCATTAACAGG
>Ga0257111_1000629_pt1 | contig 14408 bp, 12 predicted proteins | sample LP_taG_6_FD_191567 | JGI IMG/M metagenome (GOLD analysis project Ga0257111, IMG submission 191567) | Marine microbial communities from Northeast Subartic Pacific Ocean, Canada - LP_J_2015_P26_500m | ecosystem: Environmental > Aquatic > Marine > Oceanic | place: Canada: Northeast Subartic Pacific...
GTTATCGCCGCCGTAAGCGTTGTCTTACCATGGTCAACATGACCAATAGTACCAATGTTTACATGTGGCTTCGTTCTTTCAAATTTTTCTTTTGACATTAATTTATTACTCCTTTTTTAAAAAATCTAAACTGCTTTTCCATGAACTTTTTCCATTATTTCTGTTTCAACAGAAGAAGGAACCTGATGGTAATGAGAAAATTGCATGTGAAACACAGCTCTTCCCTGAGTTATTGACCTCAAATCAGTAACATAGCCAAACATATTACTCAGCGGGATATTTCCTTTTATAACCTGAGCCTCATTCCTCTGACTCATACCATCAATCTTACCACGCCGAGAACTTATATCTCCCATAACATCACCCAAATACTCATCAGGAGTAATAACTTCCACACCCATAATAGGCTCCATTAGTTTAGGAATAGCTTTTTTACATGCTTCTTGAATCGCCATTGAACCAGCAATTTTAAACGCCATTTCCGACGAATCTACATCATGATAAGAACCAAAGATTAGTTCAACTCTAATATCTTCAATAGGGTATCCAGCAACAACACCATTTTTTAGTGCCTCCTGCATACCTTTATCTACAGATGATATATACTCCCGTGGAATTACACCACCAACAATTTTGTTTTCAAAATGATATCCCTTGCCTGGGTCATTTGGCTCTACATTAATAACCACATGGCCATACTGCCCTCTTCCACCAGACTGACGAACAAATTTTGTTTCCACATCATTAACTGACTTCGTAATCGATTCTCTATAAGCGACAATGGGTTTACCAATGTTTGCCTTAACCTTGAACTCTCTTAATAGCCGATCAACGAGTATCTCTAGGTGCAGCTCACCCATGCCAGATATTATTGTCTGACCAGTTTCCTCGTCAGTTGAAACTTTGAAAGTCGGATCTTCTTCACCAAGTTTACTTAAAGATTTAGAGAGAGCATCCTGATCAGCCTTACTAACCGGCTCTACAGAAACAGCTACCACAGGCTCAGGGAAATCCATTGTCTCTAATACTATTTGATCAGATTGAGCACATAGAGTATTCCCAGTCTTAACATTTTTCAATCCAACAGCGGCAACAATCTCACCAGCCTCAACCGCATCACGATCCTCTCTTTTATTTGAGTGCATAAGCAACACTCTACTGACTCTTTCTTTTTTACCAGTGTTTGGATTATATACATATGAACCAGATTCTAAGCGACCTGAGTATACTCTCATATAAGTTAATTTACCTACGTAAGGGTCTGTCATTATTTTAAATGCAAGAGCACTAAATGGTTCATTAATATCCGGCTTTCTAACAAGTGTGATGTCTGAATTTTTCGGATCTGTACCATTCACTTCTCCAATATCAATTGGAGATGGTAGAAAATCAATCACACCATCCAATAATCTTTGAACACCTTTATTTTTGAAGGCTGAACCACATAACATTGGAATAAATGTGTTGTCTAAACAACCTTTCCTTATAGCAAGTTTTAATTCTTCTGAAGATATTTCTTCATCATTAACATATTTTTCTAACAGATGCTCATCATAAGTAGCGGTTTCTTCAATTAAATGCTTTCTCCATTTATTAGCAACTTCAAGCATATCATCCGGAATATCCGCAATATCAAACCTTGAGCCTAACGTTGATTCATTATAAAGAATGGCTTTCATAGATAGTAAATCAATAACACCAGTAAACATCTCACCAGATCCAATGGGGATTACGATTGGTAGAGGATTTGCACCAAGACGGTCTTTTACCATTCCCATAACATTATAAAAATCTCCACCAACCCTATCCATTTTATTTACAAAACCAATCCTCGGAACGTTATACTTATTTGCCTGCCGCCAAACAGTCTCACTCTGGGGCTCAACACCTCCAACCGCACAAAAAACTGCAACCGCACCATCTAATACCCTCAAAGATCTTTCAACTTCAACAGTAAAATCCACGTGACCTGGCGTATCAATAATATTTACTCGATAATCATTCCAAATACATGTTGTGGCAGCAGAAGTAATAGTAATACCTCTTTCCTGCTCTTGCTCCATCCAATCCATCGTCGCAGCTCCATCATGCACCTCACCAATACGATGCGTAACACCAGTGTAGAATAATATCCTCTCAGTTAGTGTTGTTTTACCGGCATCAATGTGAGCCATTATACCAATATTTCTAACTTGTTTGAGATCTGTGCTTTTCAAAATATAATTCTCTATCTAAAATGAGCAAAAGCTTTATTAGCATCCGCCATCCTATGTGTGTCTTCTTTCTTTTTTATCGCGCCACCATCACTATTAGCGGCCGCTATTAACTCAGAGGCGAGTTTTTCTGACATTGGCTTTCCCGATGAATTATTTGAAGAGTTAATAATCCACAATGCTGCAAGATAAAATGCCCTATTTCTTGGTACCTCTATTGGAACTTGATACGTTGCCCCACCAATGCGTCTAGACTTCACCTCTACGCTTGGGGAAACATTTTCAATACCTTTTTTAAAAATCTTTATTCCATCTGTTTTTGTCTTATTCTCAATTATATTCATCGCTCCATAAAATATTTTTTCAGCAGTACCTTTTTTCCCATTTTGCATGATATAATTAATAAACTTTGCAACAGACAGATCATTATACTTTGTGTCAGGCAGTATTATTCTTTTTTCTGGTCTTCTTCTTCTCATAATTAAATAAAGTTACTTCGGCTTCTTAGTTCCATACCTACTACGACTGGTCCTTCTATCATCCACGCCTGCAGTATCTAACGTACCCCTCACTATGTGATAGCGAACGCCTGGCAAGTCCTTGACTCGACCACCTTCAATTAAAACTATAGAATGTTCTTGGAGATTATGCCCTTCACCAGGTATATAGGCAGTTACTTCTGTTGAGTTTGTTAAACGAACTCTTGCTACCTTACGTAGTGCAGAATTAGGTTTCTTCGGCGTCGTAGTATACACGCGCGTACAGACCCCTCTTTTTTGAGGATTCCCCATTAAGGCAGGCGTTGAAGTCTTTTTCAATATCCTTTTCCTACCCTTACGTACTAATTGATTTATCGTCGGCATTTAACTTTTCCTATAGCCTCGTAATTTATAATAATTATTTATTACCTATCAATAGAATTAATCAATTGCATTAGTATTATGCAACAGCATCATCAGCATCAGAATCTTCATCATCAAACCCTACTAATATATCTCTATATTTTGGCGTACCAGTTCCAGCAGGTATTAGCCTACCAACAGCCACATTCTCTTTCAAGCCGTAAAGGTAGTCAGTTTTTCCTTGTGAAGCAGCATCTGTTAAAACTCTTGTTGTTTCTTGAAAGGAAGCTGCACTGATAAAACTTTCTGTGTTTAATGATGCTCGAGTAATGCCCATTAGAATAGGTTCAAAAGTTGCTGATATTGCTTTCCGATATTTAGCGATCTTTTTACCATCAGTCTTTACTTCTTTATTTAATTCGTTAAACTCAGATTTTTCTATCAGCATTTCTTCTTCCAAACCTGTATCGCCGGGAGAAGTAACAACTACCATATTTGATAATCTTTCATTTTCTATAAGGAAATCATTCTTACTAATTCTATCTTCCTGAAGAAACCTTGAATCACCCACTTCTTTAACACTCACTTTTTGCATCATCTGATTAACAATAATCTCAATATGCTTATCATCTATTTTAACACCTTGCAACCTATATACTTCTTGAATCTCATTAACTAAATATTCTCTTACAGCCGAAGGCCCTAAGACTCTCAAAATATCATCGGGAGATATGGCACCTTCACATAAAGAGGCACCAGCATTAATGAAGTCTCCCTCATGAACAATAACATGCTTCCCATAAGGTATTGAATAAGATCTATCGTCACCATCGCTTCCTACAACATGAATCTTTCTTACACCTCTACGAGTATCACCAAATTTTACAGTTCCATTAATTTCTGTCATTACGGCCGGGTTTGATGGCTTTCTAGATTCAAATAATTCCGCCACCCTAGGCAAGCCGCCAGTAATATCGCGGGTTTTACCAATATCTTTCGGGATTTTGACAAGAGTCTGCCCTCTTTGAACTGTCTCCCTATCATTCACAACAAGGGTTGCCTTAACAGGCAAAATAGTACTACCTGCAACAATTTCATCTTTTTCATCAACAATCTCTAGATGAGGACTGAGCTTTCTGTCTCTAGCTTCAATAACTACAATTTGCTTTTTACCTGTCTCGACAGATTCGACAGAAAATGTTTCACCCTCAATGAAGTCTTTTAACCGAACAATACCAGTCTCTCTAGCGAGAATGATATCTGTATAAGGATCCCACTGAAAAAGAGTGGTTTGAGGCTTTACATTCTCACCTTCTTCAACTAACATAGTTGCACCATAAGGTATATTAAAAACCGCTTTACTATGAGCATCTATTTGTTCGATCTCTAATTTAGCATGACGAACCATACACCTTCGAACTTCCGTACCAGACTCATCATTTGTTATAGCAAAATCATAATTATCTGAAAACGAAATCAATCCTGCTCTTTTATTTTTCATTTCAGACTGCTCTATAACTCTACTAGCAGTACCTCCAATATGGAATGTACGCAAAGTCAACTGAGTTCCAGGCTCGCCAATACTTTGAGCTGCTCTAATACCAACAGCTGTACCTATGTCAACGAGCTTATGTAATGACAGGTCCCATCCATAACACTTGGCACATATACCTCGCTTGGTATCACATGTTAAAACGGACCTTATCCTTATATTTTCCACACCACTATCTCCAATTAACTCTGCCTCCTTTTCAGAAATAACCGAACCAGATTTAACTATTACTTTACCTCTATCAATAAAGTCATCTAAAATTGTTCTGCCCAATATGCGATCTGCTATAGGCTCTATTATTTCTTCACCCTCTTTTAAATCAGAAACCAAAATGCCATTTATAGTGCCACAATCATCTTCATAGACGACGACATCTTGAGCTACGTCAACTAATCTACGAGTTAAATATCCAGCATCAGCTGTTTTCAATGCTGTATCAGCCAAACCCTTTCTAGCGCCATGTGTAGATATAAAATATTCAAAAACTGATAACCCTTCTTTGAAATTAGAGGTAATTGGAGACTCAATAATTTCACCTACTCCGCCTTTCATCGACTTTTGAGGCTTGGCCATCAGTCCACGCATACCTGCGAGCTGCTTAATCTGGTCTTTACTCCCCCGAGCTCCAGAGTCAGTCATCATAGCAAGCGCGTTAAATCCTTCATTATCCTTGTTAAGCTCGTCCTCCATTGCCTGAGCAACATGATTCGTGGTATGTGTCCATACATCAATTACCTTATTATACCTCTCGCCTTCGGTTAAAACATGCCTATCAAATTTTGCTTTTATATCTGCAACTTTATCATAGGCAATTGATAGAATATTATCTTTTTCATGAGGGATTAAAACATCACTTATGGATATTGACAGACCACTATATGTTGCATAATTAAAACCAAGATCTTTTAATTCATCAAGAAAAATTACCGTCTTATAGTTACCTACGATCAAGTAACATTGATTCACTACATTAGTTAATAACTTCTTATCAATTAAACTATTAACATATTCCATCTCATCGGGAATTATTGAATTAAAAATTGCTCTCCCAACAGTAGTATCCTTTATCCAGCTATTTTTATGCTTTAAGTTAATTTTCGCATGAAGTCCAATCACTCTATTCTCATAAGCCAATAATACTTCTTCGATAGACCCAAAATTTTTACCCTCGCCTAAATCACCATTTTTTAACTTTGTAAGATAATATGAGCCTAGAATCATATCTTGGGATGGAACAGCTATTGGCTGGCCATTTGCAGGATGAAGAATATTATGACTAGCAAGCATCAACATTCTTGCCTCCATTTGAGCCTCAAGAGAGAGAGGCACATGGACCGCCATTTGATCACCGTCAAAATCAGCATTAAATGCGGAGCAGACTAAAGGATGTAATTGTATTGCCTTGCCATCGACAAGAACAGGCTGAAAAGCCTGAATTCCAAGCCGATGAAGCGTTGGCGCCCTATTCAACATAACCGGATGATCTTTTACAACATACTCTAAGACCTTATAAACAACTGGTTCACAATGCTCAATCATTAATTTCGCACTTCGAGGTGTTTGGGTGTAACCTCGATTCATTAGCTGACGAATCATATGCGGCTTAAACAATTCTAATGCCATATTTTTTGGCAAGCCACACTCCTGTAATTTTAATTGCGGGCCGACTACAATAACCGACCTTCCTGAATAGTCAACTCTTTTACCAAGCAAGTTTTGACGAAACCTTCCGGTTTTACCTCTTAACATATCAGATAACGATTTTAGAGGACGACGTGACCCACTCCTAATTGCAGTCTTCCTACGACTATTATCAAAAAGCGCGTCAACTGACTCCTGTAGCATTCTTTTTTCATTCCTCAGAATCACATCAGGCGCTTTTATCTCCATAAGCTGCTTCAATCTATTATTTCTAATAATAATCCTACGATATAAATCGTTAAGATCGCTCGCTGCAAATCTACCGCCCTCTAAAGGGACCAATGGTCTTAATTCAGGTGGAATAACAGGCAATATGGAAACTATCATCCACTCTGGTTTATTCAACCTTTTCTTTGTGGGGTCAGGGACAAAAGAATAGGCTACTTTAAGCCTCTTTAAAGCATCAGCTCTTTTTTGCTTTGATTTTGAAGTCTTTACAATATCTTCAAGTTCCTTTTTTAGATCCATTATATTTATTCTAGAGAGCATTTCTTTTATTGCTTCACCACCCATAGCTGCATAAAAATATTCATCATTATCTCTTTCTTCCTCAGTAACCGCAGCATAACCAAATTTTTCTTCTATATCCAAGTATTCATCTTCTTCAATTAAATCAAAAGGTTTTAACCCACTTTTAGCCGGATCTAGGACCATATACATCTCATAGTAAATGACTCTTTCCAATTCTTTAGTACTTCTACCGGCTAAATAGCTTAGCTTGCTAGGAATTGACCTAAGATACCATATATGAACTATAGGCACAGCAAGTGTGATGTGACCCATTCGCTCCCTACGAACTTTTTTCCTTGTTACCTCAACACCGCAGCGATCACATATTATACCTCTATATCTAATCCCTTTATATTTTCCACAATGACATTCATAATCTTTAACAGGGCCGAAAATCTTTTCACAAAATAGACCATCCTTTTCGGGTTTATAAGATCTATAATTGATAGTTTCAGGCTTTAATATTTCACCATATGAACGAGCTAATATTGCTTCAGGAGAAGCTAATCCTATAGTTATTGAACTATATGGTTTTGAAGTATCTAAGTTGTTTGTTTGTATGTAAGTCAATTGTATTCCCCTTAATAATTAATCTAGTTCTACGTCAACACATAGTCCCTGAAGTTCTTTAATCATAACATTAAATGATTCAGGGGCAGAAAAATCTGGCATCTGCTCGCCCCTAACGATGGCGTTATATACTTTCGATCTACCTTCCACATCGTCAGATTTGACTGTTAATATTTCATGAAGGGTATGTGCAGCTCCATAAGCTTGCAATGCCCATACCTCCATCTCACCAAATCTCTGGCCACCAAACTGCGCTTTTCCACCTAATGGCTGCTGCGTAATTAAAGAATATGGACCAGTAGACCTAGCATGCATCTTGTCATCTACCATATGACTTAATTTCATTATGTATGCACTACCCACCGTAACCGGGTTGTGAAAGTATTCACCAGTTCTACCATCAATTAGTTTAGCTTTTCCTGTAATTGGCAATTTAGCACTTTTTAATTCATCTAACACTTGCTCAGGAGTTGCACCATTAAAGACTGGCGTAGAATACTTTTTACCAGAAACTAAACCAACCCATCCAAGCATGGCTTCATAAAGTTGTCCTAGATTCATTCTAGAAGGAACACCTAATGGGTTTAACACTATATCAACAGGAGTACCATCTTCCATAAAAGGCATATCTTCTTCAGGAACAATCGTAGCCACAATCCCTTTGTTACCATGCCTACCAGCCATCTTATCTCCCACTTGGAGCTTCCTCTTTTGAGCTACATAAACTTTTGCCATTCTTAAAATACCTGGCTGAAGTTCATCTCCAACCCTCAATTTAAATACCCGTCTTTCTAACTGCGTTTCAATACGAGTCCATTCTTTTCTGAAGGATCTCCATATTTTAACTATCTTGTTCCATACCTTTTTATCTTCAACCCAAGCTACATCCTGAGCGAATCTTTCAAGATCAAATCCAGTAAGCCGTTTTGAAGTTAGCTTAGTAGATTTTTTTATTAATGTTCGATTACTCGAAATACTTCTGATACCATTAGATGTCTGATTTTTAAGCAATGACATTAATCTTTCGTCTCGAGAAGTTTTTAACTTCTTCTTATTATCTGATGCGTTTTTCTGATATGCTAAAATTTGTTCTCTTTCTTCAACCTTTGTTCGCTTTGCTTGTTTCTCAAATAATTTTGTTTTAATCACACAACCTCTAATCCCAGGTTCTGCCCGCTTAGATGCATCTTTTACCTCTCCAGCTTTTTCACCAAAAATAGCCCTCAGCAGCTTTTCTTCAGGGGTGGGATCAGATTCTCCTTTCGGAGTAACTTTACCAATCAGGATATCACCTTCTCTTACTCTCGCGCCCTCTCTTACAATTCCCTCCGCATCTAAGTCTTTTGTTGACTCTTCACTTACATTAGGTATTTCAGGCGTTAACTCTTCTTGCCCTCTTTTAGTATCACGAACTTCAACTTCTATTTCGTTACAATGAACTGAGCTAAAAGTATCATCCTTTACTAATCTCTCACTAACAACTATAGCATCTTCAAAATTATACCCTCTCCATGGCATATATGCTACTCGTATATTTGCACCTAATGCTAACTCACCAGAATTTGTTGCTGCGCCGTCGGCAATAACATCACCTGCTTCGACTCTTTGTCCCTCAGAAACTAATGGCCTCTGATTATGAACAGTATTTTGATTAGTTCTAAAATACTTTTTTAGTTTTATTTCAACTATTGATTCACCTTCAAATAACATTAAACTATCTTGAACATCTTTCCTTTTAATTTTAATTATTTCAGAGTCTACATAAACAATCCTGCCTGCAACTGGTGTTACAACACATGCCCTAGAGTCAGTTGCGACTTTTGCCTCGATCCCCGTACCCACTATTGGGGATTCTGGATACATCAGTGGGACAGCTTGCCTTTGCATGTTCGAACCCATTAACGCGCGATTAGCATCGTCATGTTCCAAAAATGGAATTAATGCAGCAGCAACACTTAATATTTGGTTAGGCGATACTTCAACATAATCGACACTTTCAGGACCAACAATTGGAAAATCTCCTTTTACTCGAGTTCTAATCTGTTTTTCTACTATGTTTTTATGTTTATCTAATTCAATATTCGCTTGCGCAACCATGACTCTATCTTCATCATCAGCAGAAAGATATTTAATATTGTCAGTTACTACAGAGTGACCATTTTTCTTAATCACCTTACGGTAGGGAGATTCGATAAATCCATGATCGTTAACGTCTGCGAACATTGCAAGTGAAGAAATAAGTCCAATATTTGGGCCTTCGGGCGTTTCTATTGGACAAAGTCTTCCATAATGAGTATAATGAACATCTCTCACTTCAAACCCCGCTCTCTCTCTAGTTAAACCGCCTGGACCAAGAGCAGAGATTCTCCTTTTGTGGGTAATTTCAGCCAACGGATTTGTCTGATCCCCGAACTGCGAAAGTTGAGATGTACCAAAAAAAGTATTTATAACAGTGGTGACAACACGAGAATTGATTAAATCTTGAGGAGTAATACTCTCAGACTCTCTCAAGTTCATTCTTTCATGAATGGTTCTTATCATCCTACTTAATGCAATACTAAATTGATTAGTTAATTGCTCACCAACTGTTTTGACCCTTCTATTCCCCAGGTGATCAATATCATCAACCCCTCGATCACCTTTTCTCATTTGAATTAATACTTTTATTACCTGAATAATATCATCCATCGTTAGCACAGTATCTTCCACTGGAATATCTAAATTAAACTGCTGGTTTAATCTATACCTACCTACTTCACCAAGATCATATTTTTTAGGACTAAAAAATATTCTCTCGATAAATTTTTGCGCTGTTTCTAGGTTTGGAGGCTCACTTGTCCTTAATAGCTGATAAACAATTTGGAGCGCGCTTTCAGTGTCCCGGGTCGGATCTTTTCCAATAGTATTGAGTATCAACATAGATGAAAAATCTTTATTACCATCAATAAGATTAATTTCACCTATGTTATTTTCCTGAAGACTTTCAATTATCTCATTAGTTAATTCAATACCTCCCTCAAAAAATATTTCTCCCGTCTTAGTATCTATAACATCCTCTGTAAGCGTTGCACCAATGAATTTTAGAATATTTTTATCATTAACATCTAAAGTTATTAGACTACCAAATGCTTTACATATATCGCTATTTGTTGAATACCCCAGAGCGCGCAACAACATAGTCACTGGGAATTTTCTTCTCCTATCTATAATAACAAATAGACAATCATTAATGTCGGTAGTAAAATCTACCCACGATCCTCTGGCAGGAATTATCCTGGCCTGAAAGAGTTTTGTTCCGTTTGGGTGAGTGGACTCATCAAAAAATACGCCCGGAGAACGCTGTAATTGTGAAACGATTACCCGTTCAGCGCCATTAATGATGAAAGTACCTTTTTCGGTCATATATGGGATATTCCCAAAATAAACGTCTTGTTCTATACTTTGAGCATATTCGTTTTTGTTATTTTCATCTGTAATATGCAATGACAGCCTCACTCTAAGAGGAGATGAATATGTTACACCTCTATCTATACATTCATTTGGAGTATATTTAGGCTGTCCTAGATAATAAGAGTTAAACTCGAGAATATAATTTTTATGATTATCCTCTATTGGAAAGACATTATTTAAAACACCTTCTAGTCCAAAATCCCCTCTTGCTTCTGGGGCTTCAAACTCTTGTAAGAACTGCTGGAACGCTCTGGTCTGAATAGATAAAAGGTCGGGCACCTCTAGTAACTCCTCAATATGAGAAAAACTAATTCTGTTATTTGTTGAAAATTCTTTCGCTTCCAATTAAACCTCCGGTTTTATGTAAATGTTAATTATCTTTTTTAGGCTATTATTTTAATTCTACTTCAGCACCAGCCTCTTCTAGTTGCGCTTTGATTTCATTAGCCTCTGACTCAGGGATACCTTCCTTAATAGCTTTTGGAGCAGAATCAACAAGCTCCTTAGCCTCTTTCAGGCCTAAATCAGTTATAGCCCTTACAGCTTTAATAGCATTTATTTTCTGCTGACCTGCAGCAGTAAGAATAACATCGAACTCTGTTTGAGCTTCAGCCGCGCCACCATCACCAGCCACAGGAGCAGCAGCAACAGCAACAGGCGCAGACGCAGAAACACCAAATTTCTCTTCTATTTCGCTTATTAACTCAGAAACCTCCATCATATTTGCTTTTTCTAAATATGCTATAACATCTTCTTTTTTGACTGCCATTTTAAGAACTCCTTATTTTAATTTTAACTAGACTTATTTTCTTTAATATTATTTAACAGGTTAACAAAATTGGCCATTGGCGACTTAAGCATAGTCGCAAGATTTTGCATTGGACTTTTTATCATCATTGCAAATATTGTAAGTGACTCATCCTTACTAGGTAAATCTGCTATTTTCGTAAATTCTTCTCCTGCTATATAGTCGCCTTCGAATAATATTCCTTTAACATTGGGAAGATTATATTCTTTAATAAAACCTTTAATTACCTTAGCCGCCGCCACAGGCTCATCATAAGAAACTGCTATGGCTGTGGAACCAACAAATAAATCTTCTGATAAAGAAATCTTATTATTTTCTGATGCAATTTTTAATAAAGTATTTTTCACGACTAAATACTCTACATCATTCTCATAAAATTCTTTTCTTAATTTTGTAATATCAGAAACATTCAGACCAAGATAATCGGTAAAATATATTGATTTTGCTTTAGACATTTTTTCAGTCAAACTCTCTACACTTTTTATATTTTTATCATTAGGCATAACAAACCTATCCAATCGAATTAATATTAATCTTTACTCCAGGACCCATAGTAGATGATACTGATATTTTCTCCATAAACTGTCCCTTTACCGATGGCGGCCTAGCCTTGGCCAAGGCATTATAGATGGTTAAAATATTTTCTACTAGCGCGTTCTGCTCAAAAGAAACTTTTCCACATGTGGTATGAATAATGCCGGTTTTTTCAACTCTAAGCTCAACCATACCAGCCTTGAGATCCGAAACCGCTTTGGCAACATCCATAGTAACAGTTCCACTTTTTGGATTAGGCATAAGACCCTTTGGCCCTAATATTTTACCAAGTTTCCCGAGCTCAGGCATCATATCGGGAGTAGCCACAATCTTATCAACATCCAACCAACCAGCTTTAATCTTATCAAGATACTCTTTATTGCCACAGAAGTCAGCGCCCGCATCTAAGGCTTCTTGAACCTTAGGCCCTTGGGCTAGCACCAACACAACAACTTCCTTTCCTGTACCATTTGGCAAAGAAGTACTTATCCTAATATTTTCTTCAGCATGCCTAGGATCCACATTAAGGCCTATAGCCAAATCCACAGTCTCATCAAACTTTGCAGATGCGGCCTCCTTAACTATTTCGACAGCCCTACCTAAATTATAGTATGTTTCTTTCTGATACATTTCATCAAGCGTTTTTTGATTATTTTTTGACACGTTCATTAACCCTTCACTTCAATGCCCATAGATTTAGCCGTACCCCTAATCATTTCTTTGGCCTGGGCAACTGTATTTGCATTTAAATCCGCCATCTTTATCTCAGCTATTTTCTCTAAGTCAGATTCTTTTATTACTCCGACTTTTTCTTTATTGGGCTCCGCCGAACCTTTTTGAATATTTGCAGACTTCAATATTAACCTTGAAGCTGGTGGAGTTTTAGTTATAAAAGTAAAACTTCTATCTGCATATACGGTAATTTCTACTGGAATAATATCTCCCATCTTATCCTGCGTTTTTGCATTAAACGTCTTACAAAAATCCATAATATTCACACCCTGCTGACCTAAAGCAGGCCCAACAGGAGGCGCCGGATTTGCTTGCCCAGCTGGAATTTGCAATTTTATAAATCCTATTATTTTTTTAGCCATATATACCTTTAACCACTAACGCTCAAGTGCTACCTGCAGATAGTCAAGCTCAACAGGCGTAGATCTTCCAAATATACTTACTGAAACCTTCAACTTTTGTTTTTCATGATTAACCTCCTGGACTAATCCAGAAAAATCTATAAAAGGTCCATCTTTTACATTAACCGCATCACCAACCTTAAAAGGGGCAGCTTCTGTAACTTTTATTGGGCCATCTCCACCATCATGATCACCTAGAAATCTTTTTATTTCTAAAGGCCTAAGCGCCTCAGGCTTACCTTTTGAGCCAACAAAACTAATTACACCATTAACATTCTCAATAACGTATTTTGTTTCTTTATTCATATCCAGATGAATTAATAGATATCCAGGGAAAAAAACTTTTTCCTTAATTTTCTTTTTACCATCTCGCATCTCTAATACGTTTTCCGTCGGGACCAATATATTTTCAACATAATGGTCTAGTTTCGCTGTGTCAATCTCAAAAAGAATATTATCCTTAACTTTCTTTTCTTTTCCGGAAATGACTCTTAACGTATACCAATTCATATCAATTACATTATTATCGAAATAGTTTTTGAAAGAATAAAGTCCACAATAAACAAAAATACGGTTAGGATAGCAGACAAAATCAAGACAATATATGTCGACCCTTTTAGACTATCCCAATCAGGCCATGAAACTTTGCTCATTTCTAATTTCACATCAGAACCAAATTGCTGAACTTTTTTTATCATTTAATCAATTTTACTTTTTCAATCATCATTAAACGCAGGAGAGGCAGGACTCGAACCCGCAACCCCCGGTGTTGGAGACCGGTGCTCTACCAGTTGAGCTACTCTCCTAGATTTAAATTAATAACCATTTCCCCTTAATCTATTTTGCTTCTTTAAATATGACATGCTTACGAACAACAGGATCATATTTTTTATACTCAACCCTTTCAGGATGCAATTTTCTACTTTTAGTAACTGTATATCTATACCCCGTACCTGCAGCACTCTCTAATTGAATAATATTTCTTTTACTATTTCCAGCCATACTACTTCTTACTCAACAATCTCAGTTACGACACCTGCACCAACCGTATGACCACCTTCTCGTATTGCAAAACGAAGCTCTTTGTCCATTGCT
>Ga0257111_1000630_pt1 | contig 14405 bp, 8 predicted proteins | sample LP_taG_6_FD_191567 | JGI IMG/M metagenome (GOLD analysis project Ga0257111, IMG submission 191567) | Marine microbial communities from Northeast Subartic Pacific Ocean, Canada - LP_J_2015_P26_500m | ecosystem: Environmental > Aquatic > Marine > Oceanic | place: Canada: Northeast Subartic Pacific...
ACTATACTTTCCTTTTTTTATTCGTATTACTGGCGGACCCAGAAGGACTTGAACCCTCAACCTCGGAGTCCGTAGCTCCGCGCTCTATCCATTGAGCTATGGGTCCTGAATATTTTTTATCAGAGAATACTGGGTTTTTAAAGCATCTTTCGATTATGTTTTTATTGGATATTGAACAATTTAATTTTATAATTTAACAAAGAGAACAGAACATGAAAGATAATAAAAACAGTGTGGTTATTACATCTGCTGCGCGTACAGTAATCGGTTCATTTAAAGGTTCTCTAAGCAATTTACAAGGACATGAGCTTGGAGCAATTGCAATTCAAGAGGTTTTGAAAAGATCCAAAATTAAACCTATAGAAATTGATGAAGTTATTATGGGTCAAGTTTTGACAGGCGGCGCTGGTCAAAATCCAGCAAGACAAGCTGCAATAAAATCTGGAATACCAGTAAATAAAACAGCCTATGTAGTTAATCAAGTTTGTGGATCTGGATTAAGATCAATTGTGTCAGGCTACCAGGCAATATTAAATAATGATGCAAATATTGTGGTAGCCGGAGGTCAAGAAAGTATGACTAATGCTTCGCACGTAATCGACATTCGTAAAGGAAAAAAATTATTAGAATCAGAATTGCAGGATGTTATGATTTACGATGGTCTTTGGGATGCATTTTATAATTATCATATGGGAATTACCGCGGAAAATGTTGCTGACAAATGGAAGATTTCTAGAGATGATCAAGATAATTTTGCATTTATGTCACAATCTAAAGCACAGAAAGCGATTCAAGATAAAAAATTTGAAGAGGAAATAATTAAGGTTGAAAAACTAATTCAAGATGAATATCCTAGAAAAGATGTAACAAAAGAAATCTTATCAAGGCTAAAACCTGTATTTAAAAAAGATGGAACCGTAACAGCTGGAAATTCTTCTGGTATTAATGACGGAGCGGCAGCAGTAATTCTGATGACTGAAAAGGAAGCAAATAAAAGAAATTTAATTCCCATGGGCAGAATTGTCTCTTGGGTTACATGTGGAGTTGATCCTTCAGTAATGGGTACTGGGCCTATTCCAGCTTCAAAAAAAGCTTTAGAAAAAGCAAATTGGTCAGTCGAAGATTTAGATTTGGTGGAGGCCAACGAAGCTTTTGCATCTCAAAGCATAGTTGTTGCTAGAGAACTAAAAATTCCCATTGAAAAAGTTAATGTGAATGGAGGAGCTATTGCTTTAGGGCATCCAATTGGAACTTCAGGCACAAGAATAGTAGTAACGCTTTTGCATGAGATGAAAAAGAGGAATGCAAAAAGAGGATTAGCAACCCTTTGTATAGGCGGTGGAATGGGTATTGCTATGTGTATAGAAAGAAAATCTTAATTTTTTTTTAAATATTTTTTAAGAATCACTTTTTGAATCCACACTTTGGTATCCAAACTTTCTTGCTTGGGGATAAATAATTTTTCAATTGTTTCTATAATTAAAGACATGTCTTTGATCTTAATCAAATGCATGGCTGAAAATAGATAGAATTGTGGTATAATTATAGCTATATTTGCTTTGATCAAAACATGTTAACAGAAATAGCAGTTCCAGATATTGGCGATTTCAAAGACGTTGAAATTATAGAGATTTTAGTTAAGCCAGGAGATTCGATTAAAAAAAATGACCCCATTGTTACCTTAGAGAGCGATAAATCAAGTGTCGAGGTACCTTCACCACTTGAAGGAAAAATTTCGTCAATAAAAGTAAAAATAGGAGACAAGGTATCACAAGGGAGTGTAGTAGCTTTAGTTGAATCGAATAAAAAAACTGAAAAAAAAATTATTGATAAATCAGAAAAAATAGAAAGCATAAAACAAAAATCAGATGTTTTACCAGAAACTGAAAATATTATTAAACAAGCAGAATCAACTGTGGTTAAGTCTGAAAAAAAAGAAAAAACAAAAAAAGTTTATCCTCAAGCAAATGGAACGGATATTGATCCAGTAGAAACTAAGGAATGGCTAGATTCTCTTGATGCCGTAATTACAAAAGACGGATCTGATAGAGCTCATTACTTGTTGAAAAAATTGATCGATGAAGCTTATAAAGAAGGTTCTAATCGACCATTAACTCGTACCACACCTTATATAAATACTATACCCGCTGAATCAGAAAAAAAATCTCCAGGAGATCAAAATATAGAAAGAAGAATCCGTTCTCTAATCAGATGGAATGCAGCAGCAATGGTGGTTAAAGCAAATAAAAAAAATCCAGAACTTGGAGGTCACATAGGGACCTTTGCTTCTGCCGCCACCCTTTACGATGTGGGAATGAATCATTTTTGGAGAGCAAAAAATAATAAATTTGGAGGGGATTTGATTTACTTTCAAGGACATAGCGCTCCCGGAATGTACGCAAGAGCTTTTTTAGAAGGCAGACTTACAGCAAAACAACTAAGTAATTTTAGACAAGAAGTAGGCGTTGATGGATTATCATCATATCCTCACCCATGGCTGATGCCAAAATTTTGGCAATTTCCAACCGTATCAATGGGTCTTGGCGCAATTTTATCAATCTATCAAGCAAGGTTCACAAAATATTTAATCAATAGAGGTTTGTTAAAAGATGAGGGTAGAAAAATTTGGGCTTTCCTTGGAGATGGTGAAATGGACGAACCCGAATCTTTGGGAGCGATTAGTCTAGCTTCAAGAGAAAAACTGGATAATTTGATATTTGTTATTAATTGCAATTTACAAAGATTGGATGGGCCGGTTAGAGGAAACGGAAAAATTATTCAAGAACTAGAAGGAATTTTTCGAGGCGCGGGATGGAATGTAATCAAAGTTATTTGGGGATCTTATTGGGATTCTTTGCTTGCTAAAGACAAAACAGGATTATTGATAAAAAGAATGAATGAATGTGTGGATGGAGAATACCAAGCATTTAAAGCGAATGACGGTGCGTATGTAAGGGAGAACTTTTTTGGAAAATATCCAGAATTAAAGGAGCTAGTTTCAACCATGACGGATAGAGATGTATGGAAACTTAATAGAGGAGGCCATGATCCACATAAAGTTTATGCCGCCTATAATGAAGCAATTAAGAAAAAAAACCAACCCACAGTAATTCTTGCAAAAACTATTAAAGGTTATGGCATGGGAAAATCTGGAGAAAGCATTAATACTACCCATCAACAGAAAAAACTTGGGGAAGAAGATTTGCTTTATTATAGAGATCGTTTTGACATCCCTCTTACTGATAAACAAGTTAAAAATATAGAATTTTATAAGCCGGATGAAAATTCAGAAGAAATAAAATATATAAAAGAAAGAAGAATGAGATTGGGTGGCAATTTACCAGAGCGAAGTTCTTTTGCCAAACCCATCAAAAAACCCTCAAATGATATTTTTGAAAACATGATGAAAGCTTCTGGCAGTCGAGAAATGTCAACAACCATGGCTCTAGTAAGAATGTTAACAAGTTTGCTAAGAGATAAAAATATTTCTCCAAGATTAGTTCCAATTATACCTGACGAAGCAAGAACTTTTGGAATGGAAGGATTTTTTCAGAAAATTGGAATTTATGCTCACGAAGGTCAAAAATATGAACCTGTAGACTCAGAACAGCTTAGTTTTTACAAGGAAGAAAAAAAAGGACAAGTTCTGGAAGAGGGCCTTACAGAATCAGGCGCAATGTCATCATGGATAGCAGCTGGTACATCGTACACAAATCATGACTTAGAAATGATACCAATTTATACTTTTTATTCTATGTTTGGTTTTCAAAGAGTAATGGATCTTATTTGGGCGGGCGGAGATTCTCAATCGAGAGGTTTTTTAATAGGCGCAACCGCAGGAAGGACAACTTTAGCTGGAGAAGGTTTACAACACCAAGATGGGCACAGTCATGTGCTTGCCTCAACAATTCCAAACTGCATTAGTTACGACCCTACTTTTGCATATGAATTGGCAGTAATTTTGAAAGAAGGATTAACAAGAATGCATGATAAACAAGAAAATATTTTTTATTATATTACAGTAATGAATGAAAATTATACACATCCAGCAATTGCTAAAGATTCCGAGAAAGGAATCCTTAAAGGAATGTATTTATTTAAAGAGTTTAACAATAGGGGAAAAATTAAAATCCAATTGTTAGGATCCGGAACGATTTTAAGAGAGATGATTTCAGCAGCAGAGATATTGAGCAAAGAATACAATATTGATAGTGATGTTTGGAGCGTTACAAGTTTTAATGAATTAAGAAAAGATGGCATGGAGACTGAACGAAAAAATCTTTTGAATCCTGGAGAAAAACCAAAAAAATCATACGTAGAAAAATGTCTAGAAAACAGAAGTGGACCAATTATAGCAGCCTCGGATTATATCAGGACTTTTGCAGATCAAATTAGACCATATCTTTCAAAACCTTTTTACTCTTTCGGAACAGATGGATATGGAAGAAGCGATGGAAGAAAGCAATTAAGAAAATTTTTTGAAGTTGATAAAGAGCATATCGTAACCTATGCTTTAAGTGCACTTGCAAAGGAGCAGCTTGTTCCATCTAAATATGCTGAACAAGCTATAAAAAAATATAAGATTGACAAAAATAAATCTATTCCTACAGAATTATAAAATATGTCAGAAAATAAAAAAATTATTAGCGCAAGTCCGAAGGTAAGAAAATTAGCAAGGGAGTTCGGAGCTAATATTTATCAAATACAAGGCTCACAAAGAGAAGGAAGAGTGTCCGAGGAAGATGTAAAATCTTTTATTAAAGAATCAATTTTAACAAAAGGAAGTAAAAAAAATGATTTCACAACAGAAGAATATAGCCATTCAGAATTTGGACAAGTGGACATACAGCCAATTCCAAGAATTAAAAAGATTGCCGGCCCACATCTGCAAAAATCGTGGAGCGAAATTCCTCATGTTACACAACATGATGAAGCTGATATTACCGAGATGGAAAAGTTTAGAAAATCTTTAAGAAATTTACATACTGGAGAAAAAATAGCTATTACCCCTTTGGCTTTTATTATTCGAGCTGTTGTTAAGGCTCTAAAAGATTATCCAAATTTTAACGCTTCTTTAGATATAGAAAAACAACAAATTATATATAAAAAATATTTTCATATTGGGATAGCAGTCGATACGCCACATGGATTAATGGTGCCAAAGATTAGAAGTGCAGATAAAAGAGATATAACCGAAATAGGAAAGGAATTAAAAAGAGTTAGTAAGCTTTGTAGAGACTTAAAAATTCAAAAGAAAGAATTTTTTGGAGGTTCCATGACAATTTCAAGCTTGGGAGGGATTGGAGGAAGTTTTTTTACACCAATTATTAACCAACCTGAAGTTGCTATACTTGGAATTGGAAAAGCAGAAACCAAACAAGTTTTTGTAGGTGATAAATATGAGAATAGAATTATGCTTCCTTTGTCGCTATCGTATGACCATCGAATAATTGATGGGGCAGAAGGTGCACGTTTTTGTGTTCATCTAAAGGAAAGCTTAGGAAAAGACTTTGCATACAAATTGGCTGTTTAATTTAAATTTTAATGAAAAAATTAATATCATTTTTATGTTTGCTATTATGCACATTTATTTGGGGCACAACTTTTGTTGCTCAAGATTCTGGAATGGATCATATTGGTCCTTTTACTTTTAATTCTGTAAGGTTTTTTGTTGGATTTATTGTGATATCTCCTTTAGTTATTTTTTTAGAAAGGAAAAAAATTAAATTAGAAATAAATTCAAAAAAACAAATGTTTTTTGAACTATCTTTAAAAGTTGGATTTTTTTTATTTTTGGGAACTGTTTTTCAACAAGTAGCACTAATTTATACTAATATTGCTAATGCTGCTTTTTTTACTATCTTTTATGTCCCTATGGTTCCTATTATTATCTATTTTCTTTTTTCTCAAAAATTGCACTGGTCAATTTGGCCTTCGACAATAGCATGTCTCGCTGGAGGGTATTTTTTAAGTGATTTTGGAAATACGGACATTAGGTATGGAGATAGTTTAGTGATTATCGGTGCATTATTTTGGGCCTTGCATATAATCTATATTGGAAAAATAGTAAAACAATTTAATTTACCTTTTTTAATTTCCCTGATTCAAAATTTATTTGTAGCCCTGTTTTCTTTTGTTTTGGCAATTCTTTTTGAAGAAATAAATTTTGCTAATATAAGATTAGAAACAATCGAAATTTTATATGCAGGTGTTTTGTCTGGCGGAGCAGCTTTTGCTCTTCAAATATTCGGACAAAAAAACATTGAGCCCGCTCCCGCTGCTATAATTATGTCTCTGGAGGGTGTTTTTGCCATCATAGCTGCTTGGATTATTTTAACCCAAATTTTAGACGTCAACGCCATAATAGGATGTTTGTTAATATTATTTGGCGTTTTGTTTTCTCAGCTAGTTCCAGAATTTCAGAAAAATTATAAATAAATTAAATAAATCAATATTAACGAAATCAACAATCTATAAATGACAAATATTGTTAGGCTAAACTTTTTTATATAATTTAAAAAAAATTTAATTGTTAAGTAAGAAAGTATAAAAGAAAAAACAACCGAAATTAAAGCCATGATATTCAATTCATTGTTTCCTTCTTGACTTAAATCATAAACGCCCAAAACACTCGAAGCTGCTAAAGTTGGTACTGCCAAAAAGAAAGAAATTTTAGAGGCATCAGTTCTGCTAAAGCCTAAAAATCGGCCCGCTGTTATTGTTATTCCTGAACGACTTACTCCAGGGATTAAGGATAAAATTTGAAATATTCCTATAATAATGGCCGGTTTATTTTGGAAATTTTTTCCAATTTTCTTAGTTATTTTCTTTTTATCGCTTATATATAAAACGACACCAAAAACTAAAGTTGTCCACGCTATAATTTCTATACTTCTTAATTTATATATTATTCCGGTTACATAAAGAAAGTACCCTACAAAAATAACAGGAAGTGTAGCCAGAAGAATTTTTGTGAGAAATTTTTTATTATTATTAAAATTTATTAAATCCTTTCTAAAAAAAAATAAAATTGCTAGTAACGATCCAAGGTGCAAACATAAATCAATCAATAAATTTTGATTTTTAGAAAATAAAATTAAGTGAGCCGAAGAACTAACTGGCAAAAACTCAAATACTCCCTGTATTGCAGATAATTTTAGAATTTCAATGAAGGAAACCATCTAATATTTGCATTGCATAACAGATATGCAAAAATAAATCATTAAAATATTGGATTTTATTAAAAAAAGGTCAGTTTATATGACCTAAAATCACTTTTTACCTTGTCTATATTGGTATATTAATTAAATAAAAGGAGTAATTTTTTATGCCTGAGAAGATGCTTCAATTCATAGATTTGGATAAGCAAACCCCAAACAAAAGAAATATTGATCAGAGAAAAGAAGATTTTAAAGAAATTTACGATGAATTTCTTAATCAAAAAGCAAAGGAACAATCTAGCCGATGTTCTCAATGTGGGATACCCTTTTGTCAAATACATTGTCCTTTGAGCAACAATATTCCTGATTGGCTAAAGTTGGCGGCAGAGGGAAGACTTGAAGAAGCGAATGAGCTGGCGCATAGCACAAATAACATGCCAGAAGTGTGTGGAAGAATTTGTCCACAAGATAGGTTATGTGAAGGAAATTGTGTTATTGAACAGTCGGGTCATGGCACGGTAACTATCGGTTCCATAGAAAAATATATTACCGAACACGCTTGGGAAAAAAATTGGATTAAACCGATTAAAGTTTTAAAAGAACTAAATCAATCTATTGCAATAATAGGTGCTGGACCAGCAGGCCTTGCTTGTGCAGAAGAACTTAGAAAACTAGGATATCAAATTACGGTATACGATCGATATGATCGATCGGGAGGTCTTTTAATTTATGGAATACCAAATTTTAAGCTAGAAAAGTTTGTAGTTCAGAGAAGAATTGAAATATTAAAAGCAGGAGGAATAAAATTTAAAAACAATTTTGAAATTGGTAAAAACATATCTTTAGATGAGCTTAGAAAAAAACACGATTCTATTTTAATTGCCACAGGAGTTTATAAACCACGTGAAATTGAAATAAGTGGAAATAGACTAAAAAATATTTTTCCAGCTATGGATTTTTTAGTAGCTTCAAACAGAAAAGGTTTAGGAGACAAGGTAAAAGATTTTGATAGTGGTCTTTTAAACGCTCAAAATAAAAATGTTGTGGTAATAGGAGGAGGAGATACCGCTATGGATTGTGTTAGAACAGCTGTTAGGCAAGATGCAAAGTCTGTAAAATGTTTATATCGAAGAGATAAAGAAAATATGCCCGGATCAGCTAGAGAAGTAATGAATGCAGAAGAAGAAGGGGTCGAGTTCGTTTGGTTGTCTAATCCGAAAAAATTTATAGGTGATTCTAAAATCTCTGCTGTGATTGTGGAGAAGATCAAATTAACTAATGCAGATTCTTCTGGAAGAAAAAAACCAGAACCAATACCTAATTCTGAATATGAAATCAAAGCTGACATGATTATAAAAGCTTTAGGTTTTGACCCAGAAGATTTACCAAAATTATTTGATTCAAAAGATTTGTTAGTATCTAAATTGGGAACAATAAAAATTAATCAGACCACAATGGAAACAAATCTCGAAGGAATTTTTGCTGCGGGAGATATCGTTCGTGGAGCGTCTCTAGTTGTTTGGGCAATCAAAGATGGAAGAGATGCCGCTATATCAATTAATAAATATTTACAAAAAAAACAAAATTCTAAAATAAAAGCTGCATGACAAAAACTTTATATAAAAAAAATTTAAAAAATCTTATTAAAAATCATGCATATTACCCTGAACTTGAGCATGACGCGTGTGGTGTTGGCTTTGTATCTTCTACTGACGGTAAAAGAACAAGGAAAGTAGTAGAATTTGGCATTGAGGCTTTAAAAGCAGTTTGGCATCGAGGTGCAATAGATGCGGATGGCAAAACAGGAGATGGAGCTGGTATACATATTGAAATTCCAAAAGACTTTTTTGTTGAAAGAATTCAAAATGCAGGCAGAAAATACGATGGAGGAATTATTTGTATTGGAATGATATTTCTTCCTCGGGATGATTATAATGCACAGGAAAAATGCAAAACTTTGATAGAAAAAGAGTTGCTAAGAAAAAACTATAAGATTTACAGATGGAGGCAAGTTCCAGTTAATACGAATGTTCTGGGATTGAAGGCTGAAAACACTCGTCCAGAAATAATGCAGTTGATATTTACTCCTAATAATGAGTTTAAAAGCACGGATGACTTGGAAAGAGATTTGTTTGTTATAAGAAAATCAATCAGAAAACAGAGTACCGCTGAAAAAATAAAAGATTTTTATATTTGTTCTTTAAGCTCTAGATCGATCATATATAAAGGCATGTTTTTGGCCGAGACTCTATCTGAATTTTATCCAGATTTAATGGATAAAAGGTTTGTTTCTAGGTTTGCTATTTTTCATCAGAGGTACTCTACAAATACTTTTCCTAGCTGGGAATTGGCTCAACCTTTTAGAACATTGGCTCATAATGGAGAAATTAATACTTTAAGAGGTAACATTAATTGGATGAGAATTCACGAACAACATATGGTGAGTAAATTTTTTAGCGATAGAGATTTAGAATGTTTAAAGCCTGTAATAACTCCTGGGAACTCAGATTCTGCAGCTTTAGATAATGTTTTTGAATTGTTAGTAAGATCTGGAAAATCTGCCTCTCTAGCAAAGCTTATGCTTATACCTGATGCTTGGTCTAAGAGAAGAAAGACTATTCCCAAAGCTTATCAGAAACTATTTAACTTTCTAAATAGCACCATAGAACCTTGGGATGGTCCCGCCGCAATTGCTGCCACAGATGGAAAATGGATTATTGCCGCCGAAGACAGAAATGGTTTAAGACCGTTAAGATATACGCTTACTTCTGACAAACTTTTATTTGCAGGTTCCGAAACAGGAATGGTTGAAATACCAGACGACAAAGTAATTTTTAAAGGAAGATTAGGACCCGGGCAAATAATTGCAGTCGATATAGAAAAAGGAAAAGTTTATGACAACAAAAGTATAAAGGATTCCATATCCAAGGACTATAAAAAATATAATAAACAAATAATTGATCTTGATAAGAAATTTAACGTTACAAATGAAATATTTAACTACTCTGGAAATGATCTAAGAAGGAGGCAGCACGTTTCTGGAATGAGTATCGAGGATATAGAGTTAATTTTACAGCCAATGATAGAAGATTCCAAGGAAGCAGTGGGCTCTATGGGAGATGACACGCCTACCGCGGTTCTATCAAAAAATTATAGACCAGTTTCTCACTTTTTTAGACAAAACTTTAGTCAAGTAACTAATCCGCCCATTGATTCGTTAAGAGAAAATGAAGTTATGAGTCTCAAAACACGTTTTGGAAGTTTAGGAAATATACTGGATTTTGAAAATTTAACTAAAGAGAATATATATGTTCTGGAAAGTCCAATTTTGTCCAATTCACAGTTTAATAAATTTTTAGAATTTTTTAAAGATAACGCAAAAGTTATTGATTGCACTTTTGATATTAACGATAGTTTAAAAAATAGAATAGAAGAAATATGCGTAGAAGCATTAACAGCTGTTAGAGAAGGCACCAAGCATTTAGTTTTAAGTGATAGAAACATTTGTGAGACACGCATTACAGTTCCCACTATTCTTGCAATAGGCGCGGTTCATTCTAGATTAATTAAATCAAAAATTAGAGGCTTTACTTCAATTAACGTTCAAACCTCGGAAGCCCTGGACACCCACTCTTTTGCTGTGATGTTGGGAGTTGGGGCTAGTGCCATTAACCCATATTTAACTCTAGATACTATTAATCATAGATGTGAAAAAAAACTTTTTGGAAATTTAGGATATAAAGAATGTGTTAACAGGTACATCAAAGCAATAGACAAGGGTTTATTAAAAATTATGTCCAAAATGGGAATTTCTGTTTTAAGCGCCTACAGGGGAGGATGTAATTTTGAGACAGTTGGATTAAGCAGATCGGTTGTTTCTGAATTTTTTCCTGGAACCATATCTAGAATATCTGGAATAGGGCTTTTTGGAATCGAGAAAAAGCTAAAAGAACTGCATAAAAAAGCTTTCCATCAAAATGTGTCTATTTTGCCTATCGGTGGAATTTATAGATATAGAAAAAATGGAGAAACACATCAATACGAAGGTAAATTAATTCATTTGCTGCAGCATGCTGTGACTATCAATTCTTACGAAGCTTATAAAAAATATGCAAAAAAAATTTATGATCTTCCTCCAATAAGTTTAAGAGATCTTTTGGATTTTAAAAATATAAGAAAACCAATCAATTTAGAGCAAGTTGAATCAGCCGATTCTTTAAAAAAAAGATTTGGAAGTGGAAGCATGTCTCATGGAGCTTTATCGTCAGAAGCTCACGAAACTTTAGCAATAGCAATGAATAGAATTGGGGCCGCCTCATGTAGTGGCGAAGGAGGAGAAGATCCTAAAAGATTTATTAAAATGAAAAATGGAGATAGTGCAAATTCTAAAGTTAAACAGATAGCTTCCGCGCGGTTTGGTGTAACAATCGAATATCTAAACAATTGCAAAGAAATAGAAATAAAAATTGCTCAAGGAGCAAAACCAGGCGAAGGAGGACAGTTGCCTGGTTTTAAAGTTTCAAAAGAAATAGCAAAGCTTAGGCATTCTACACCAGGCGTTACTCTTATTTCTCCACCGCCTCACCACGATATTTATTCCATAGAGGACTTAGCGCAGCTAATTTATGATCTTAAACAATCAAATCCAGAAGCAAGAGTTGGTGTAAAGCTTGTTGCGGCAACCGGAGTGGGAACCATAGCTTCAGGGGTTGCAAAAGCCAAGGCAGACGTGATTCTTATTTCTGGGCATTCTGGAGGAACAGGAGCAAGTCCTCAAACAAGTATTAAATATGTGGGCGTGCCTTGGGAAATGGGAGTTACAGAAGCAAATCAAATTCTGACTCTAAATGGTCTGAGACATAAAGTGACTTTAAGAACTGATGGAGGAATCAAAACTGGCAGAGATGTTGTGATTGCGGCTATGATGGGAGCCGAAGAGTTTGGAATTGGAACTACTTCCTTAGTTGCAATGGGATGTATAATGGTTCGTCAATGTCACTCTAACACATGTCCAGTAGGAATTTGCACTCAAGACGAAGGATTAAGGAAAAAGTTTACAGGAACTCCTGAAAAAGTTGTAAATTTATTTACATTTATAGCCGAAGAAGTTAGAGAAATATTGTCACAATTAGGATTTAGCTCATTAACTGAAATAATAGGAAGAAGCGATCTATTAAAACAAGTAAGCAGAGGTTCAACAGATCTAGACGACTTAGATTTAAGCCCATTATTAATCCAAGCTGATCCTGGAGAAAATAAAAGGTATTCCGAAAGAAATTTTATCAACAAGGTGCCTTCAACTTTAGATGAAAAAATTTATCAAGATATAAAAGATTTGATTAATACAAATAAAAAAATAGAAGTAAGTTATAAAATAAAAAACATTCATCGAGCTGTGGGAACTCGTTTATCACACTATATTTTTAAACATAAAAACAAAGACCCAAATATCACAGTTAATTTGGTGGGGTCCGCAGGTCAGTCACTAGGTGCATTTGGAATTAAAGGATTAAAAATTTGTGTAACAGGAGATGCTAACGATTATGTAGGAAAAGGTCTTTCGGGGGCCACAATTATTGTTAAACCCTCAAAAAGAAGTAATTTGATTAGCGATGAAAATACGATTATAGGGAACACTGTGCTTTATGGAGCCACATCAGGAAAATTATTTGCTTCCGGACAGGCCGGAGAAAGATTTGCTGTAAGAAATTCTGGAGCAGAGGCTGTAATAGAAGGGTGTGCTTCTAACGGATGTGAGTATATGACAGGAGGAACAGTGGTTATACTGGGCAAAATAGGTGATAACTTTGGAGCCGGAATGACAGGAGGCATGGCTTTTATTTATTATCCAAATTATGATTTTGAAAATTATGTCAATTACGAATCTGTGGTTTGCCAAAAACTTGAAACCCAATATTGGAAAGAGCATCTCAAAAATTTAATCAAAGAGCATTTTATTGAAACACAATCTATTGTTTCAAAAAAAATAATTGAAAATTTTGATGAAGAAATAAAAAATTTTGTACAAGTTTGTCCAAAAGAAATGTTAAGTAAATTAGAAAATCCAATATCTTTTAAGAAAAAATTTTCAAAAGCAATCTAAAAAATATGAAAAAAAGATTTAAATTATTTTTTTTTGGTTTTGGGCAAGTTGCAAAATATTTTTTAAATAAATTAATTCAAGAAAAATATAACTTTGATTTAATTACCACAAATACAAGAAAAACAGAAAATAAAATATTTAATCAGATTAATTTTAAATCATATTATTTTTTTAATAATAAATTTGATCCAAATTTATTAAACGAATTAAACAATTCTAATAAAATTTTGATTTCAATTCCACCAACAGAAGGTCACGATATAGTTTTAAAAACATTTCATAAAGCATTTAAAGAATCTAAATTTGATTGGATTACTTATTTATCTGCAACTAGTATTTACGGAAACACAAATGGTGAATGGGTAGACGAAAATACAAATCCAAATCCAACTTCTTTTAGAGGAATATCAAGATTAAATGCAGAGAAAGCTTGGTTAGAATATTTTAAAAATTACAAAATACCTCTCCAAATATTTAGATTAGCTGGAATTTATTCTAATGAAAATAATGTATTGCAAAGACTCAAACTGGGAACTCAAAATATAATAGAAAAAAAAAATCATTATTTTTCAAGAATACACGTAGAAGATATTGCAGAGATTCTTTTTGCCTCACTTCAAAAATTTAGCTCTGGAGAAATATTTAATATTTCCGATGATTATCCAAGTTCTAATGCTGAATTAGTAAAATATGCTGCTAGCTTAATCAATATGCAAATTCCCAAAAGCATTAGTGTGGATCAAGTAGAAAGCGAAATGTTAAAAGATTTTTATAAGGATTCAAAAAGGGTTAAAAATCAAAAAATGAAAAATTTTTTTGGACATAATTTAAAATACCCAACTTTTAAAGAAGGTTTAAAATTTATTAAAAATCATATGATTTAATTCGTTGCATATTTTTTTTAAATCATTTTTTTTGGATAGACTATGATCTCCATTTTTTACGATTATTAATTTTCTTTTTGAATTTTTACAAATTTTAAATATTTTTTTTGAAAAACTTATAGGAACAATTTCGTCCTTGAGTCCGTGGAATAATGTTATAAATATTTTCAGATTAATTCTATTATTTAAAACTTTATTTTTTCTTCCATCAAAAATCAATTGTTTAGTTATAGGATAAACATGATCTCCAGCTTCCAA
>Ga0257111_1000633_pt1 | contig 14400 bp, 12 predicted proteins | sample LP_taG_6_FD_191567 | JGI IMG/M metagenome (GOLD analysis project Ga0257111, IMG submission 191567) | Marine microbial communities from Northeast Subartic Pacific Ocean, Canada - LP_J_2015_P26_500m | ecosystem: Environmental > Aquatic > Marine > Oceanic | place: Canada: Northeast Subartic Pacific...
AGGGCAAGTCCTAATAGACACTGGTCTTTATACACACGTTAGGCATCCTATGTATTCTGGCGCTCTTATTTTTTTTTCAGGGGCGGCTCTGTGGTTGGGTAGTATTTTTACCGCTACCTTTGGGGCTGTTCTTTTAATGCTTGTGTTTTTACCAAGAGTTTTTATTGAAGAAAAAACTCTGAAAAATGGCTTAAAGGGCTACGAAGACTATATGAAAAGAGTCAAGTCTAGAATAATTCCAAAATTATTTTAAAAACATCAATCAATTTTTTAAAAAATATCAGATGCCGCTTAATCGAAATACTATTCTAAGATAAATCTTTTTAGCGGTTTATAATAAGACTAGTATAGACCCTGTTAATAAAACCTAGAGATGCTGCCTCGTCTCCATATTCCACATCGAAGTCAGCAGTTACCTTAGCTGCTTTTATTTGTTCTAGCGATTTGCCTTCATCTATTAAAGTATTGACCCGATTCCTGACAGTTTTCAACATGATAATATATTTTTCCAGCGCCATGGCATTTGTAATTTCTCCATGTCCTGGAATAATAATTCCCCCAGGTTTTAATTCGTCTAGGATACTCTGACAGAATGCAATCATCCCATCGATTTCGCCACCATTATCAGCATCAATAAACGGATATCCTGCGTTGTTAAAAACATCACCAGTGTGTACAGCATTGTGTTTTCTAAAAATCACTGCGGAATCACCAGATGTGTGTGCGGGACCAAAATGCATGAGATCCACTCGTTCGCCATTAAAATGCATTTGCATGCCATCCTCATAGGTAAAAATAGGTAATGCTTTGGGCGGATATGCATCCTGCTTATACTTTGCTATTACCATATTTATCATGCCTCCAGCAGCCATGTCATCTCGGGCATTCAATTGGGCAATTATAGCTGCTCCCATCGGTCCCAATGCCAAATTGCCTTGCGCATGATCAAAATGCCAGTGCGTATTAATGGCATAATCAACAGGTCCCCCACCTATTTTTGCTATCGCATCATTTATCTTGGGCATCATCTGTGGAAATTGATCGTCAACCACAAGGACACCGTCTTGACCGATTGAGACAGCTATATTTCCACCTACTCCAAATAAAACATACAACCCTTCACCAACTTTTTCTGTTTGAATTTCTGTGGTTTCCATATCCCAACTAAACAATGCGCTTAGCTCCTCAAGTGAAACAACATGATGATCGGCCATACCAACTTTGCTAAACAACATAACCAATGTTGTTATTAACAAACGCTTCATAGTAATTCTCCCTTCAGTGACTTATTTAAATTTTTTTAAAAATCTTATGCTTTCTTTTAACACTCAGTCAGAAGTAAATGTTAAGACTCATTGGCATCCTTCTTATAAACCTTTTATTATCTCTAACAAACATGGGTATTAGATAGAGTGTGTACCTCAAATAACAAACGATAAAGGAAAATAAGATGAAAGGAAAATTAGTTGGATATGCTGCTGTCGGGACGAATGACCTAGAAAGAGCAAAACAATTCTACGATGCTTTATTGAGTGAAGTTGGCGCGAGTAGTTTTAGCCCAGGCGAAAGAGCTTATTTTTGGAAAGTCAAAGACGGGGGATCCATTTTTGCTGTTTTCAAACCTTTTGATGAGAGTGAAGCTAGTGCGGGGAACGGCAGTATGGTCGGTTTTCCAATGGATACTAAAGAACAAGTGGATGCCATGTATGCCAAAGCCATGGAACTTGGCGCATCAGATGAAGGGGAGCCCGGAGCAAGGACTGAGAATTTTTATGGCGCCTATGTCAGGGACTTAGATGGAAATAAAATAACCTTTTATTATTATGAATAGTACATAAAGAAAATTAAAAGGTTACTTTTATGAGGAATTTTCTGCTTGGATTGGCTTATTTTTTAGTTTATACAACGCCTATTCAGGTGGGTCTGCTTTTGTGGGTTTTATGGGTAGTTTTTTCAACTGATTACACACTCACGTCTTTAACCGGACATATTTTTCTGAGGGAGAATCTTCTTTTTCTGTACGAATGGATATATTCATGGTTTTGGAATGCCTATCTTAATTTTTGGTATGTTTTCCCTATGACTTTCATCGTTATATTAAAACTTATTATTAATACTTGGTTAGGTTTTTGGATGTTAAAAAAACTAAAGAGAACAAAGAGTCATACCGACCAATCCCATTCCGTTGCAGCAGAATAAAAATGAAGCTTTTAAAATATCTAGTGAGGTCAATTCATTCAGATGAAGTAATCGTATCTGAGTCAAATTAACATAATTTGATTATTTTTTATGGGCGACTCAAAGAAAATAGCTCGTTTTATCATTCACGGTAGGGTTCAGGGCGTGTTCTTTCGAGATAGCACAAGACAAGTTGCAAAAAATCTTAATATCAAAGGTTTGGCTGTCAATCAATCTGATGGAACTGTTGCGGTTATCGCGGATGGTACGCAAGATTCGCTCAGAAAATTAAAATCATGGTTGATAGTTGGCCCAGACATGGCGAAAGTTGAAAGGGTTGAGGAAGTTGATATTGAAAGTCATCAGGAGTTTAATGACTTTACGATTGGTTAAACCGATGGCGCTATGAGTCTATTATTGAAATTAATGTTGCGATTGCCAGATTTTTTGCTAAAGGCCCTAATCAGTGAGGAAAGTAAAATCTCGGGCGAAAAGGTTATGGCACTAAGTACCCATTTAATCCTATCCATTATAGAAAAAAATAGAATTACTAGAGATATATCATCGTTGGATCCGCAAAAGATGAGAGATTTTTATGATGTGCATGCGGGGCGCTTAGAAAAAAAACCACCAGCAATGGCAACCAAAGATCATAATATTAATGTCGATCAAGGGACAATAACAATAAGAGAGTACGTACCAGGAAATTTGGAGGATGTTGGTCCTGCATTAGTTTATCTTCACGGCGGAGGCTGGGTCATTGGCAGCATAAGATCTCATGATATTTTGTGCAGACATCTTGCGCACCTCTCAAATTGGAAAGTTTTTTCAGTGGGTTATCGCCTTGCGCCAGATTATAAATACCCTATCCCTCTAGAAGATTGTGATCGAGCGTTTGAATGGGTTTTGAATAATGCAGCATCACTGAATATCAACCCGAATAAACTCTCAATTGGCGGAGATAGTGCTGGAGGTAATTTATCCACCTGCATTTGTATTAAACGCAAGGAAGAAAACAGGAAACTGCCTGAAAAACAACTATTGCTTTACCCTGGAGTTGATGGGAAAGCTGACTATCCATCCTGCGAGGAGTTTGCAGATGGATTTTTTCTTACAAAAGATGTAATGGACTGGTTTGCTAATCACTATATTCGTAAGACGGAAGATTTGCAGGATTTTTATATGTCTCCCATTCATTATCAAAATCCCAGTGGGTTGCCACCTGCAATAGTAATTACTGCTGGATTCGATCCTTTGCGCGACATGGGTATTGCATATGCCAAACATCTAAGAGATGCAGGTGTTAAGGTGACCGAGAGAGAATATCAGGGCATGATTCATGGTTTTGCTAATTTTACCATTGATCCGTTGGCTTATAATGCAGTGGTAGAAATTGTCGAAGACCTCAAAAATTAACCCTATATTTTTAGCTTGAAAATAGACTTGCATGAAATAACCATAATTCAATTAATATTAGCTCAAGGTTTTCTGTGTCCCAAACGAAAATAATTTTAGCAACTCTCATTGTCTATATAGCCGTACTTATTGTTGTTGGCTTATGGGCATCTAGACGGGTTAATAATGAGACTGATTTTTTACTTGGCGGAAGGAAATTGGGAGCGTGGGTTGCAGGATTATCCTATGCTGCGAGTACTTCTTCCGCATGGATTTTGCTTGGTTTCACTGGTTTTGTTTTTAATTATGGGCTATCTGCTTTGTGGATGGTACTCGGAATATGGGGGGGATATATTTTAATGTGGGCATGGTGCGGCCCAAGCATTCGTAGTGAATCAAAAATCAATCAATGGATTACACCAACAGAAGTTTTATGCGCCACTATGGATAAAAAATCAAAAAAAATACTTGCTTCTTTAGCAGCTTTTTTAATTTCTTTTTGCTTTATTTTTTATATTGCCGGTCAATTTGATGCAGCCGCCGTTGCATTTACCAGTAATTTTCAATTGAACAATACATATAGCCTTATTGTAAGCGCAGTAATAATTTTGATTTATTGTTTATTAGGAGGATTTTGGGCGGCAAGTATCACGGATACTATTCAAGCTGCCATGATGATGATGTCTGCGATTATAGTTTCGGTAGCGACCGTAATTGAAGCAGGAGGATTATCACGAATATTTTCAACACTTGATCAAATGGATCCAATTTTTATGGATTGGACAGGCGGACATGAAGGATTCATCTTATTGGGGCTTATAATGGGGGCCGCAGGTATTGGTTTCGGTACGTTTGGGCAACCACATTTACTCGCAAGGCTAATGGCTGTTAAAGGAGAGCGTGAGCGCAAGCTTGGTTTCTTGATCGCTATGATATGGGTAATCATTGTATATGTTGGAATGTCCTTGCTTGGGTTAGGGGCAAGAAGCCTTATGCTTCAGCCTGACTCAGGAGAGCAAATATTCTATTTGCTGGCTGAGAAATTGTTACCTCCAGTACTAGCAGGTATCGTCATCGCATCAATATTATCAGCAATTATGTCTACAATTGATTCTCTGTTGCTTGCTGCATCAGCAGCAATCTCTCATGATCTCGAATTATCTGATTATTTTAAGCTTGACAAACTCTGGATATCTCGTTTTGTTATGACTTGTATAGTGATTGCAGCCATACTTTTGGCAATGATGTTACCGGATAGTATTTTTAATCGCGTCTTATTTGCATGGAGCGCGCTTGGAGCTGCATTTGGTCCGATAATTATTGCAAGGGTGATGAATTATGAACCGTCTTTCGGAGCTAGATTGTGGAGCATCATTACAGGATTTAGTGTAACCGTGCTGTTTTATACTTATGGAAATATTTCAATGGATGAAGTTTCTAGCAGTGTTCCTAGGTTACTGGTATATTTTTCTCATTTACCGGGCGATCCGTTTGAACGTTTTATACCTTTTGTGTTATCACTATCCATTGTTTTGCTATGGCCAATATTAGAGAGTAACAAATACAGAAATCTTACAAAATGAACCACAGTCAACCTACAAACAATAAAGCAGAGGATAATAACGCCGGGTTTGTTTTTTCAGAAGAATTTAAACCGTTTAATCAAATCAATGATATTTTTTCTCGTGCTTTTTGGGATGAGAAGGTTCGCTCTGATGATTCGGATGCTTTTTTTGAAAGTTATCGTGTACAGCCCTTACCGAGAAAGGCATTCGGCTTTAAACAAAAAGACTTTGCATTACGTAATGCTTCATGGGCTGTTTCAGATATATTTTCAAATAGAGGTTCTGAAGAGGGAAAAAGGGAAGGTTTTCAAGCACCTATGGAAAATGATACTCCCATCGCAAAAGAAAAAATACCCATCCAAGATATAGAGCAGTTTACTGTTGAAATGAAAAACATTGCCAAATTTTTTGGCGCAGATTTGGTTGGTATTACTCTTCTCGATAAACGATGGCATTATTCACATCGTGTCGATAGCCGTGAAGTTAAGCCGGTATCCAATGATCTTCCTGAAGAACTGTCGCATGTTATTGTGCTCGGGCATTCCATGAAAAAAACTCTTATTGATACCTACCCATCGGCTTTGGCAGGGGCTGCAGCGGGGCTTGAGTATTCTAGGGAAGCAGCTATCGTAACGCAACTCACAAGTTATATAAAATCCATAGGATACAATGCTATTGGCTCAATGAACGACACCGCTTTAGCAATCCCCTATGCAATTAAGGCTGGCTTGGGCGAATATGGACGACATCAAATGGTTATCACTCCTGAGTTCGGGCCTAGAGTAAGATTTTCTAAGATCTTCACTAGTTTGTCTCTTAAGCCCGATCAAGCAAAAAAGTTCAGGATTACTGAATATTGTAACGAGTGTACAAAGTGTTCTGATGCCTGTCCTCCCAAGGCTTTGCCTTATGGAAAACCCACTTTTGGTACAGATAGCCCTTCAACAATACAAGGGATAAAAAAATGGTCGGCGAATTGTGAGAAATGTTTTGATTATTGGGCAAAACTCAGATCTGATTGTGCCATTTGCATGAGAGTGTGCCCATTTAACCGTGATTTTTCAAAATTAGGCAGTAAAATATTCCGATTGATTGCGACCAGCCGATTACAACCATTAGCACTTTGGTGGGAAAAGAAAGTGACTCGCTTCAAGAGGATTAAACCAGATGTCTGGTGGAACCACCACTTAAAATAAGACTACTTCTACAAAGATTTATTCATTATGAGAAACATTTTCTTTTACTTATTGCTGGCATTTTTTTTCAGTATCCATAACATAAATGCCAGTATCACTGCCAGTTCTAATGATCCACAGGAATACAAAGCCACCATCGCCAGAGATATATGGGGTGTGCCCCATATATATGGAATACGAGATGCAGATGCGGCATTTGGCCTAGCTTTTGCTCATGCCCAAGATGACATAAAAAATATCGTCGAGAATATGTATTTTTATAGAGCAAGAATGGGCCTTAAAGATGGCTTTAAAGGCGTCACTACTGATTACCTTATCAAGGCTTTAGGTATCAGGGAAATGGTTGTAGAGGATTATGAGTCGAAGTTAAGCTCAGATGTCAGGGCAGTGATCGAAGGTTATGTTGCAGGCTTAAATTATTGGGCATCATTGAATCTAAATCAACAATATAGCGAACTTTTTCCTGTTACTAAATACGATATTGTTGCCGGTTTCGTAATACAAAATTTGTTTTTTTCTGGAGTAATAGACGCCATTAGACAATTACAGGAGACAGAAGAGGGGATATCAAATCAGAGAACTCAAAGCTCAAATGATTTCTTAGAATCAGCAGAGCTTATTCTTGGTTCTAACGCTATTGCCGTGGGGCCAAAAAAAACCGATGATGGGTCTACACGCCTGATTATCAATTCTCATCAACCTCTAGAAGGGTCTGTTGCTTGGTATGAAGCTCATGTTACTAGCGAACAGGGGTGGAATATGATGGGAGGTTTATTTCCGGGATCTCCTTTTATTTTTGTTGGCTTCAATGATAATTTAGGATGGGGGCTTACAGTCAATAAGCCTGATTTATCTGATGCTTATCAACTAAAAATACATCCAAAAAATAATAATCAATATTTATTGGATGGAGAATGGGTTAACTTTAAGGTAAAAAAGATACAACTACCCTTTAAAATATTTGGTCCTTTCAAATGGACCATCACAAAGCAAATAAAGTATTCCGTTCATGGCCCTGTTATTGAAAACAATGAAAATTCTTATGCAATCCGCTTTTCCGGAATGCAAGATATTGGTCAAGTTGAACAATGGTACCGATTAAACAAATCAAAAAATCTTCAAGAATGGCTGGCTGCTATGAAGATAAGATCTATTGTTTCATTTAATGCTATTTATGCGGATAAGGAAAAAAATATTTTATTTTTACATAACGCTGCTTCGCCAATTCGGGACGAATCTATAGACTGGAGTGAGCCAGTTGATGGAAGTCGATCCTCCTTGATTTGGGACAAATTGGTAGCGCTAGAAGAACTGCCATTAATAATTAATCCATCATCTGGATGGCTAGTCAGCGCAAACCAAGATCCCTTCAAAGTAACCGCAGAAGAAAGCAATCTTGATCCATTGAATTATTCTAAAACACTGGGGTTACAGACTAGGATGACCAATAGGGCATACAGAGCTTTGGAGTTGTTTAATTCCTATGAAGAAATATCTTCAAAAATACTTCTCGATATTAAATACGATAATCAATACTCCTTAAATTCAAGATCCTATAGTTATATCAAGAAAATTTTAAAAGAAGCATTTGATGATCCACGGTTGATTGAAGCTCAATCGATTTTGAAAAATTGGGATCTAAAAACAGGCTTAAAAAACCGTTCAGCGGCACTTGCTGTTTGCGTGTTGACTCCAGAATGGTCGGCAGAGCAAAATCAAAAAACAGCGCCTGATCCTATAGATGTTTTTAAAAATTGTGTAAAAGATATATATAGAGCGTTTAAACGACTGGATCCCTTGTGGGAAGACAGAAATGTTCTGATGAGAGGGGACAAAATGATTCCACTTGACGGTGGCCCGGATACCTTGAGGGCAGTTTACGGAGCAGAACAAAAGAATGGGAAATTAAAAGCTGTTGCAGGGGATGGGCTGGTCATTTTTGTTGAATGGGATAAGGATGGTAATCTTGAAAGTAAGAGTATTCACCAGTATGGTAGTTCCACTCAAAATGAGCATTCCAATCATTATGATGATCAGATGCTACTTTTTGCAGATAAAAAAATGAAAGACACTTATTTTGATTCAAATGAGTTATATATGCATACTGAAAACAAGATGATGATCCCTCTTGAGCCATGAGTACACGCCACAGAATTTTTTTTAAAGATTTGCCGAATTTTTTCTTTTTATTCATATCAATATCCTTATTGATTTCGAGCTGCAGTCGACCCGGATCAAACGTAAATATTGCTGATCCTAATACGATTAAAGAGATCTCCTCTGGAAAGATCGTTGGATTTAACCACGATGAAAACACTTATGCTTGGTTAGGCATTCCTTATGCTAAAGCGCCGGTAGGAAATCTACGATGGATGGCACCAAGGCCTCCAATACCATGGGATGGTGTTAGAGAATCAATTCGGTTTGGCAATACATGTACGCAAATCGGGTCTATATTTGGTGATCCTTCTGCTAAAGAAGGAAGTGTTCATGGTTCAGAGGATTGCCTCTTTCTTAATGTGTTTTCACCAAGCGAAATAGCTGATCAATCTCAATTGCCGGTCATGGTATGGATACATGGAGGATCAAATACAATTGGAACATCCAATCTCTATGATCCGAGTGTTTTGGTGGCTACACAGAAAGTGATAGTGGTAACCATCAACTATCGCTTAGGTTTATTTGGTTGGTTTTACCACCCCAGTCTTTCTCGACTCACAAAAAATTTAAAAGATGCATCAGGTAACTATGGAACCTTAGATCATATAGCAGCATTAACATGGGTAAAGCAAAATATCTCTCAATTTGGAGGAGATCCAGAAAATGTAACTATTTTTGGTGAGTCTGCGGGAGGTCGTAATGTATATGCCCTGATGGTTTCCCCCTTGGCCAAAGGCTTGTTTCATAAAGCCATTTCACAAAGTGGTGGCACTAATACTTCAGATTTAGCCTTGGCTTCAAATTATGCAGATCATCCTGAATATCCTGGGACTGAAAGTAGTTCGAGAGAAATACTCAACACCCTGTTAAATGATTCTGGATTAGTTTCAGATCATTCCTCTGCAAAGGCTGTGCAAAATTCTATGACAGATCTAGAAATTTCGGCGTTTTTGAGAAGCTTGAATAAAGAAAAAATACTGCATGCCTTTTCAGAAGTTCTTCATATTGATGAATCAATGCATACAGTTTTGAGTGATGGGTATGTTTTGCCTCAAAGTGGCATTGATTTTGCAGATGCTCCTTCTAGTAGCGTGCCGTTTATAACGGGTACGAATAGGGATGAAATGAAATTGTTTTTAGCATTTGATCCTGAATTTACCAGACGGTTTTTCTTTCTTACTCGAATAAAAAATAAAAATCATTATAAAATTAGTGCCGAGTACGGCTCTAAGAGTTGGAAAATAGGAGCAGTTGACAATCCAGCCAGAAACATGGTCCTGTCAGGAAATAAAGAAGTATATGCCTACCGATTTGACTGGGATGAAGAGCCTAGGAGGTTTTTTATGGATCTATCACTTCTTTTAGGAGCAGGGCATGCCATTGAAATACCGTTTGTTATGGGCAATCTTTCACTTGGAGGGCTTGAGAAATACATGTTCAGGAAAAAGAACTTTCCTGCTGCCAAAGCATTATCGAACGCGATGATGTCATATTGGGCTGAGTTCGCCTATTACGGGAGACCTTCCAACGGACGAGAAAATAATCTACCCACTTGGTCATCTTGGGATATTCAAAATACTTCTTCTAAGTTCATCATCTTTGATACTCAACAAGATGGCGGCATTAGAATGAGTGGTGATGAACTGACATATAAAAAAGTAATGCATGAACTGATATCAGATCCAAGGATTCCAAATGATAAGATTCGTTGTCAATATATACGAACAGCAATTGATGGGGATTGGGATCAAGAGGCAATTCAACTTGGTCGAGAATATTGCGATAGATCTGAATAGAACATTTATTTTGAGTATCAATTTACCCCCTTACAATTCTTATAATGGTTTTAGTGATGAACGTTTGGTAAAAATGATTATAGAATTGGTGAACTGATGGATATTTTTGACAAAAAAACTGTACGAGATGCATTGCCTTATGATCAACTGATTGAAGCTTTGAGGAAAGCTTTTATGGAAGATGTAATAGTACCTCAACGAACTCATCATGTTATTGAAAATAAGGGAGAAAGTGATGCCTCTCTGCTTTTAATGCCAGCTTGGAATAATTTAGGGAATGTTGGTATAAAAATTGTTTCAGTTTTTCCAGATAATGCTAAAAATAACTTAGGCTCTGTTAATGCTAGCTACTTTATTATGGATAGAAAGACCGGTATACCCAAAGCCGTAATTGACGGTACGGAACTTACACTTCGTCGAACAGCAGCTGCATCGGCTCTTGCTTCATCCTACCTATCCAATCCCGATGCCGAAACCTTATTGATGGTTGGAACAGGTAAATTAGCATCGTATATGATAGAAGCTCATATGGCGGTCAGGGATATTAAAAATATTTTGGTATGGGGTCGGCGAGAAGAGGCTGCCCTTGAGCTTGTTTCAGGTTTGTCGCCAAAGATAAAATCAATCGAATGCAGAATAGATCTTAAAAGCGCTGTCGATGAATCGGATATTATTTCTTGCGCAACTCTTGCAAAAGAACCATTGATTATGGGTGAATGGTTGCGAGATGGACAACATATTGATCTTGTTGGCGCATTCACGCCAGACATGCACGAAGCCGATGGCATTGCGCTTGAAAAAGCTCGAGTTATCGTTGATACGTATTCTGGAGCCCTTGCAGAGTCCGGTGAAATTATTGATGCGATAAAGGAAGATTTTATTTCCGAATCAGATATTGTTGCCGACCTTAAAGAGCTCGTATGTGATGATAAGATAGGTAGACGTAATACTACAGATATTACCCTTTTTAAATCTGTTGGCACTGCACTTGAGGATCTTGCGGCAGCCACATTGATACTTCAGAATGCTTGAATTACCGATATATTACAAAATAGTAGCGTGTTAACTATATTGTCTGGGGAAATTAACTAATGGTAACTAGATCGGGTTTGCAGTGGTCTTCTAGATCAGTTTTTTTGATGGCTACCATTGGTAGTGCAGTTGGCTTGGGAAATATTTGGAGATTTTCCTATGCAGCTGGCTCAAGTGGCGGCGGTGCATTCGTACTAATTTATCTTGCAGCTGCTCTTTTTCTAGCCCTGCCTGTTTTGATTGCAGAATTGATGATCGGACGTCGCGGCGCTGAAAGCCCTCCCAATGCTATTGCAAATGTTGCGATTGAATCTGGATACGGTAAAAACTGGCGATGGATGGGGATTATTCTTGGAGGAGTAGGAGCTGTTTTGGCTCTTTCTTTTTATTCTGTTGTGGGAGCTTGGACCATAGCTTTTGCCGCCAAAACTGTTTTAGGGCAACTCCAAGGACTCCAACCGGAAGAGATTGTCACAATAATTGATGATTTAAATAGTAAACCACTAATACTGTTTGGTTGGTTTTGTCTCTTTATTGGTTTAACCATATATATTTCATCTAAGGGTGTGAAGGATGGCCTAGAACGCGCTGTAAATATCATGATGCCAGCCTTATTTGTTATGCTGGTTCTCATTGTTGTTTATTCGGCAATTGTTGGAGATTTTAATGCGGCTTTAAATTTTTTATTTAAGCCAGATTTTTCAAAATTAAATGCCCAAGTTGTGATGGGCGCTTTTGGTCAGGCTTTCTTCTCCGTAAGTGTTGGATTAGCAAACTGCATTGCTTATGGCTCTTATTTGGATCGAACCACTAACATCCCAGAATCAGCGGCAATTATTGTCAGTGTAGATACTTTGGTAGCAATCCTAGCTGGCTTAGCCATTTTTCCGATAATTTTTGCTCATGGGTTTCAACCTAATGAAGGTCCGGATCTTGTCTTTAAGGCGTTACCCATTGCTTTTGGACAAATTCCAGGTGGATTGATATTCGGAGCCTTGTTTTTTATTTTATTGTTTTTTGCAGCCCTAACGTCTTCGATATCTATGATGGAGGCTCCGGTTTCATGGTTGAGTGATGGGCTGAAATTTTCAAGAAAATCTGCCGCGTTATTATCCGGCTCTGTGAGTTTCTGTTTTGGTACTCTTGCAGTATTGTCCTTTAATATTCTCTCTGATTTTTACCCCTTAGACGGAATCGCGTTGTTTAGTGGAAAGAACTTTTTTGTATTAATTGATTATTTGGTTACAAATATTATTATGCCGCTCGGTGGAATGATAATCGCTTTATTTGCAGGCTGGATTGTTAAAGAAAAAATTAGTCGTGATGAATTATTTGATAATCAAAATTATCTGTTCCATCGTTTTTGGCTATTTCTTGTAAGATTTGTTGCGCCGGCAATACTCGGAGTCGTTTTTTTCCAGTTGGTAAGCAGCTAACCCTAATATCGCTAAGTAGTTATCGTAGGAGAATTTCTTGGACTGGAGAAAAATGGATATTAATACCCTAGAGAAAGAATATTCTCCAAGCACCTGTATTCGAAATTATAATGAGTTAATTAATGAATATGGTTCAAAATCAAAAATTGCTGAATCCACAACTACTGTTATTAAAGATATTAGTTATGGTGAATCGAAAGAAGAATGCTTAGATTTTTTTCCTGCGGCCAATAAGAATTCACCTCTATTGGTTTTTTTTCATGGCGGGTATTGGCAACGCCTTAGTAAAAACGAATCAACATTCCCAGCACCTCATTTCGTTAGTTCTGGCATTAACTTTGCCGCTATTAATTACACCTTAGCACCTCAAGCGAGTATTGATGAGATCACCGAAGAATGCAGGCGCTCAATTATTTGGTTATTTAATCATGCTGATAAACTCGGCATGAATCCTGAAAAAATATTTCTGTTAGGTAGCTCAGCTGGCGCGCATCTCGCTGCTATGTTACTGCTAACCGACTGGGATGATTACCAACTCCCTTCGAACGCAATCAAGGGAGCAACCTTATTAAGTGGGATTTATGATCTTCGTCCTATAGCTAAAACTTATATAAATGAGCCACTTGTACTGAACGAACAACTGGCCGAAGGTTTGAGCCCATTGTTTTTAGTACAAAAAAGTACTACACAAATCATTATATCTTGGGGGGAACATGAAACTTCTGAATTCAAACGGCAAAGCACTGATTTTGCTAATGCATGGAAGAAAATGGGCAATACCTGTACTATTTTTGAGGAAAAAAATACCAATCACTTTGATATTTTATTCCAAATGGAAAATGAACGATCAAATCTAAAACTTGAGATGCTCAAACAGATATTAGGAGAGGGTAGATGACATTCAAATTTGAAATTCCAGATATTATTGACATAGATGGAGTGGACGGCTCTCCGTATCCCCGTAATATTGATATTGGTTCTGAAGAAGATAGACAGAAAAAGGTTGAAATAACCGATGGACTGCCAATCACAGAATTTGAAGGAACAACCAATCCATATATTGATTATGAAAGTATTGATTTGTTGTTAAGTTTGCAGCACCCAAGATCAGAAGGATACGACGAAATGTGTTTTATCGTCATGGGGCAGGCAAAAGAACTCTTATTTAAGTCTGTTTATTTTGAATTGTATAATGCTCGCTTGAGAATAATGGATGATGATTTACCCAATGCATCAGTCATCCTTGAGAGAGTAAAAGAGACATTATCTTTACTGAAGCATTTTTGGAATGTTTTATCAACGATTCGACCCGAAGGGTTTAAAAAGTTTAGAGATTATTTAAACGTTGCCTCCGGTCAACAATCTTTTATGTATAGACATATAGAGTTCATTCTCGGCAATAAGAATGAAGCTATGGCTTTAGTTCATAAAAATGTTTCACATGTCTATCCAGCAATTAAAAAAAATCTTGAATCTCCTAGTCTTTATGATGAGGTGATAAAACTCTTAAAAAGAAGAGATTTTGATATTGCAGCTGAGTGTTTAGAACGGGATTGGTCTAAAGCTTATCAGGTAAATTCAAGCGTAGAAAAAGCCTGGCTGAAAATATATAAAAATCCCTCTCCAGAAAATGATTTATATT
>Ga0257111_1000635_pt1 | contig 14388 bp, 10 predicted proteins | sample LP_taG_6_FD_191567 | JGI IMG/M metagenome (GOLD analysis project Ga0257111, IMG submission 191567) | Marine microbial communities from Northeast Subartic Pacific Ocean, Canada - LP_J_2015_P26_500m | ecosystem: Environmental > Aquatic > Marine > Oceanic | place: Canada: Northeast Subartic Pacific...
GACGGAAACTACAAATGGAAGTATGTGAAAGGAGTTCGACAATAATCACTCACTAAAATCAATCCCATCATCTCCTGTGAGTAACTCCCACTAATTCCTCAAAGTCAGAAACCCTCCAAGTAAAATCCCCAATTCTTGTAAATTACCCCTCTAAATCAGAAAAAGAAGTCTTGACATATATAAACCTTCCGATTTTCGGTAGTGTTTTTATATAATTCTGCGGAATTGGTTACATATATGCACATCTGTGCGGACATTATAATTGAATTTCCTTAATGAGGAGGAAAAAATGTTAAACAACAAAAATGAAGTCATAAGTGTCTTACCAATACAAAATGTTAATGGTGGTTATATTAAAAAGACATATGCGGAACTGATAGAGGAAATATCACCTGATGAGATAGATAAACTCTATAGTTATTTCGAACAATTTACAGAAAAAAATGTGTCAAAAAATGCGGACGGGTAATACTTAGAAGGGTGGTCTCTAGTATATTTATTCCTCTCTATTTACAAATCTTCCGATTCCATTTGGTTCTTGAAATCTTGACCTAATTATCCTTTGGGTGGTGACTTGGTTCCTTTTATCATTCTCCTCTCAATACTTCTTCTTTCTCCTCCTGTGAGTATCCCCCACTTAGTTCTTCACAGTCAGACACCCTCCAAGTAAAATCCCACATTTTTGTAAAATCTACCAAATTGTGAAACATGCCCGGTTCTCACAAAACCTTGTCACCTGCTAGGTCCATCACGGACATGCTGTTTTTGGCAGGTATTTTACATGCAAAAATCCATTCAAATAGGTAAATTCTTCTTTGAATTGCCTTGAGGCGTTTAACTAATCCATGAGACACTTCCAAAACTATAAAATTCTTTGACACAAAGACATTTGTGGATACTTCTGAATATCAGTTTATCTAAAATAAAGATTTAATTATGCCAAAAATTGCTCTAATCGGTGCTGGAAGCACTATTTTCGCCAAACGTCTGATCGGTGACATTTTGCTCACTCCGGAGCTTGCCGGAGATACACAAATCGCTCTGCATGATATTGATGAGGATAGGCTGCGCACTTCAGAGATTGTCACAAGAAAGATCTCTGAAAATCTTGGATTGACCACTAAGGTGTTTGCATCAACAGATCGTAGAAAAGTACTGAAGGAATCTGATTATGTTATTTTCATGATGCAGATTGGGGGCTACAAGCCCTCAACGGTTATCGATTTCGAGATTCCCAAGAAATACGGACTACGTCAGACCATTGCTGATACACTGGGAGTTGGCGGAATAATGCGTGCCCTGAGAACCATCCCCGTGATCAGGGAAATACTTAAGGACATGGAGGAAGCATGTCCGCAAGCAATCCTACTTAACTATGTAAATCCAATGGTGATGCTCTGCACGTCAATTAGTCGAATAGCACCGGAACTGACTATGGTAGGACTCTGTCACAGTGTTCAGGGCACGGCAGAGCAACTGGCGAAGGATCTCAATGAAAAAGTCTCGGACATTGACTATTTTTGCGCAGGAATCAACCACATGTCTTTCTACCTACGTTTCGAAAAAAAACTCAATGGGTTAAACGAAGATCTGTATCCACGACTTAGAGAAATTGCTGAGAAAGGGGGTATGCCGGATGACAACCGGGTGAGATATGAGATGCTTAAACGACTGGGGTTTTTCGTCACTGAATCAAGTGAACACTTCTCGGAATACACTCCCTGGTTCATCAAAAGAGACCGTCCGGATCTGATCGATGAATTCAATATTCCGCTGGATGAATACATTACACGATGTAAAAAACAGATCTCCGAATGGGACGAACAGAAGGCCAAACTTGAAGACGAAAATCAGACTATGGAAGTTTGTCAAAGCCATGAATATGCAGCTTCGATCATCAACGGACTGGAGAATGATAGGGAGGTGACCATAAACGGCAATGTAGGCAATAATGATCTGATTGATAATCTACCAGGCAATATCAGTGTGGAGGTGCCTTGTCTCATCAATAGGAACGGCATCCAGCCCGTTAGGGTCGGAAGTCTCCCTCCGCAGCTAGCAGCATTGATGATGACAAACATTAACGTCCAGCAATTAACTGTCGAAGCAGCCCTTTCAGGAAAAAAGGAACATGTCTATCATGCCGCGATGCTTGATCCACATACTGCAGCTGAACTGTCGGTGGATGAGATTTGGCATCTTGTTGACGATCTTTTGGAAGCTCATGGAGGAATGATTCCAAAATTAAATTGAGAAAACATCTTTATCGGATTCAAATTCGTTTGCAATTGTAAAAAAAAATGTTATAGTGTGTCTTCGGTGGTGGGAATAACCTCATCACAGTATGTTGTTATGGAGATAAACCACATGTACTGGATTGTTTTCATAGCGATATTTTTTTGCTAGATCTTAATCTAAAGGAGTAAAAAATGAAATTATTCATTAGCATTATGGCAACTGCCTTGTTTTTTGTGACGACAGCAATGGCAGGTACAATTAACGTTACAAACAACAGTTCGAATCCAGATGTCCATAAGCTCTGGAAAGAGCGAATCATTCCGATGTTTGAAAAGGAAAATCCTGGCATCAAAGTTAAAATGACTATTTACGACCATGAAGCATACAAGACGGCGATCCGCAACTTTCTGCAGGCGGAGCCACCCGACGTTGTGAATTGGTTCTCAGGAAACAGGATGAAGTTCTTTGTAGTTCAGGGTCTCTTCGAGGACGTCAGCGATGTCTGGAACAAGCACGACCTTCATGCTAAATTGTCCTCGGCCCGCTCCACAGTTACTTTGGATGGCAAGCAGTGGGGAGTTCCAACGACCTACTACCAGTGGGGATTCTATTATCGCAAGGATATATTCGCAAAGTACGGACTTGGAGAACCAAGGAGTATGGGAGATCTGATGCACATTTCTGAAACCCTCAAGAAGAATGGAATAACTCCATTCACCATCGGCACAAAGTATCTCTGGACTGCTGCCGGATGGTTTGATTTTCTGAATTTGCGTGTCAATGGTTACGACTTCCACATGGCCCTTATGGATGGAAATATCTCATATGAAGACAAACGTCTGGATAAAGTCTTTGATATTTGGGGAGACCTGGCGCGTAAGGGGTATTACATTAAAAACCATGCATCTTATTCATGGCAAGAGGGTCAGGCACCTATGATCAACGGTGATGCAGCTATGTACCTCATGGGTAACTTCGTCGTGCCAGATCTTGTCAAAGCCGGGCTAGATGGTAAAATCGGATACTTTCAATTCCCAGTTATTGATGGTAGTGTCCGCACTTATGAGGATGCTCCGACTGATTCGATGCACATCCCTTCCCGTGCAAAAAATAAGACAGATGCAAAAAAATTCCTTGCATTCTTTGCAAGAGCTGATATTCAAGGAATAATAGCGGCTGCTGCTGGTATGTTGCCTGCCAATAATCAGTCTCCAACACCAACTGATGAGTTCTTGAAAATTGGTTTCAAGGTGCTCAGTGAGTCTGCTGGTTTAGCTCAGTTTTATGATCGTGATACCACTCCTGAAATGGCAAAGGAAGGCATGAAAGGATTTCAGGAATTTATGGTAAAACCAGATCGTGAAAAACAAATCCGCAAGCGTATTGAAAAAGTGCGTAAGCGTATTTTCAAGAAGTAATCTCTTAATTGGGCAGGATTCCCCTGCCCACCTTTTCCATGCAAGCAAATTATTGGGATCGGAACCAGCTTAAGTTGGCTCCGGTCTTTTTTCTGGCTCCCGCAATGCTTTTTTTTGCGGTGTATGTTCTCCATCCGATTTTCTCTAGCCTCTGGATCAGTTTTTTCGAGTGGGATGGCGTTGGGGAGATGATTTGGGTCGGAATTGGTAATTACGTTGAAATGTGGGATGACGACAGAGTTCATACTGCAATCATGAACAACCTTTTATGGCTTGTTTTTTTTCTTCTGGCACCTCCTCTCAGTCTCGCTCTGGGGCTTTTTCTCAATCAGGAGCTCTCTGAAATAAAATATGCAAAGTCGCTATTCTTTTTTCCGTTTGTCATCAGCCCAGTGGTAGTGGGGCTTATCTTTTCATGGTTTTACAATCCTAAATACGGCCTACTCGATTCCTTTCTTGAATTATTTGGACTCCAACCCCTGGCTTTGCTATCAGATGAGAATCTTGCTAATTTCGGTATCATCGCGGCCGCTATGTGGCCTCAGATTGCTTATTGCCTAATTTTATACCTAGCAGGACTAGCCGCCCTGAACAAAGAAATTATAGAGTCTGCAAGAATTGACGGAGCAAGCGGCTGGGCCATGTTCTGGAACATTATCCTTCCACAATTGAGGCCAGCTACATTCATCGCAGTAGTAGTTTCAGTGCTGGGCGCCTTACGTAGTTTTGACCTGGTCGCCATTATGACCCAGGGCGGTCCGTGGGGTAGTACAACCGTACTCGCCTATGAAATGGTAGAACAGGCAATTTTTAATTATAGAATGGGCTACGGAGCTGCTTTAGCAACCATTCTTTTTTTAATTCTTGATATTTATATCGCCTGGTTCCTGATAAGGGTCTGGTTAAACGAAAAGGGAAGACTTTGATATGTTCCCGGAATCCATACAAAAAGCCTCTTTTTTTGCTCGCGGCAGTTACCGTATAATTCTTTATGTGGTCCTGATTGTCTGGCTGCTCCCTCTTATTGGTGTTTTATTGACTTCCTTCCGTTCCCTGGCAGACATCAACTCTGGAAACTATTGGGGCTGGCCGACTGAATTTGCTTTGGTGGAAAACTATACCCAAGTTTTTACGGTGACCCCAATGATTCAATATTTTATTAACAGCCTGGTGATCACAATACCCACGGTTGTGGGAACTTTGACATTGAGCTCTCTTGCCGGCTACTCTCTTGCCAAACATCGTTTCCGTGGCAATTTTCTAATCTTTGCCTTATTCATTGCCGGTAATTTTGTGCCTGCCCAAATTCTGATGATACCTGTTCGAAATTTGACTTTAAATCTTGGAGTTTACGATACAAAAATGGGTCTCATCCTCTTTCACACGGCATTTCAAACAGGTTTCTGTACCTTTTTCCTTCGTGGATTTATTAAGGAAATACCTCACGAACTGGTGGAAAGCGCAAGAATCGAAGGGGCTTCAGAGTTCAGAGTATACTGGAACATTATTTTGCCACTTTTGCTTCCTGCATTAGCAGCCCTAGCTGTCCTGGAGTTCACTTTTATCTGGAATGATTATTTCTGGGCACTTGTCCTGGTTCAGGGAGATGAAGCACGCCCTATCACCCTGGGCATTCAGGCCCTCAGAGGAAGGTGGACGGCATCATGGCACCTCATTTCTGCTGGATCGATCGTGGCCGCACTCCCTCCGGTGATCATGTTTTTTATGCTACAGAAACATTTCATTTCCGGGCTGACAATGGGTGCAATCAAAGAATAATATTCAAATCTCACCACTTCTTATATGACAAACAAATATGATTGGCTACGAACTACTGGCTGAAGCACAGCGTGATCTAACCCCGGAAGAGGCCGCAGAAAGACTACGTGAACAGGCTGTTTTGCACTACAATCAAACCTCATGACTACCTGCCCAAATTTTCTTTATTCAGGACCTGATATTCCATGGATGAATCCGGAATGCGTAGGAATCAACACTCTGCCCCCACGGGCTCATCTTTACGGATACCCAAGTGAAACAAAGGCTCTTAATGCAGAACCTCTAGATTCACCTTGGCATCTCGGCCTGGACGGTAACTGGAGCTTTCGGCTCTATCAAAAACCGGCTGACTTGGAGCAAGGAAGTATTCAACCTGATTGGAAAGATTCCGGATGGGACTGTATCAAGGTTCCTGGTAATTGGACGATGCAGGGGCATGACTTTCCGCACTACACAAACGTACAGATGCCATTCCCTCACCAGCCACCCAAAGTTCCGGAAGAAAATCCGACGGGAGTTTACCGTACCCGTTTTGCACTTCCAGATTACTGGAAGGAACGTAGGACGGTGATCCACTTTGGCGGAGTAGAAAGCGCCTTCTTCCTGTTCTGTAACGGAAATCAAGTGGGATTCGGCAAGGATAGCCGTACTCCTGTGGAATTCGACCTGACCCCCTGGATTGTTGCAGGAGAAAACCAACTAACCGTGGTGGTGATACGCTGGTCAGACGGAAGTTTCTTGGAAGACCAGGACCACTGGTGGATGGCAGGCCTTCATCGGAGTGTTTACCTACGCTCTACGGCAATGACATATCTGGAAGACATGTTTCCGCGTGGAGAATTGAACCAGGGTCTGGACGCAGGAAGCCTTGAAGTGGAGGCAAGAGTGAGTTTTGCTAGAACAACGGAAGCAGGCTGGAAGGTGGGTATACAACTGATTGATCCTGGTGGCAACCGGGTATTTTCATCCATGCCTCTTGAGGAAATACCACTTGCAGAACAGACAAGAATCAACCTTGGCCACTTGCTTCGTTTTTCTGAAAAAGTCGAAAAACCTCAACTTTGGACCAGTGAAATTCCAAACCTCTACACTCTGCTGCTCTGTCTTTTCGACCCTTTAGGAAATGAGACAGAATGGACATCATCTAAAGTTGGCTTCCGCCGGGTTGAAATAAAAAACCGGGAACTGCTCATCAATGGCCGGCCCGTTCTGATACAGGGAGTGAACCGCCATGAACACGATCCTCTTAACGGAAAAACTGTCAGCCGGAAATCGATGCTGGAGGACATCCGGCTGATGAAACAGCATAACTTCAACGCGGTGCGCTGCGCACATTACCCGAACGACCCACAATGGTACGAACTCTGTGATGAGTATGGGATTTATGTTGTAGATGAGGCTAACATAGAAACCCACCATTACTATGGGCGTCTCTGCAGGGATCCTCAATGGATCAGCGCGTTCCTGGATCGTACCAGACGCATGGTTGAGACCAACAAGAATCATCCCTGTATAATCATGTGGTCTCTTGGCAATGAGTCAGGATACGGACCCAACCATGCTGCCTGTGCGGGATGGATCCGGGAGCGTGACAGCAGTAGATTACTGCACTACGAGGGCGCACTACGCCCGGAATTCCAAGGGGACTGGCAGCCGGAAGCAGGTTTCAACAGGCTGGCCACTGACGTGGTTGCCCCCATGTATCCCGAAATCAATGATATGGTTGAATGGGTGCAGACTACGAAAGACGAAAGACCGCTGATCATGTGTGAGTATTCCCATGCAATGGGAAACAGCAACGGCAGCCTTTCAGACTACTGGGATGTAATCCGCGAGAATCATGGTCTTCAGGGTGGTTTCATCTGGGACTGGGTAGACCAGGGTCTAGATCCTGAGGGTAAAGGACAATGGAAATATGGTGGAGATTTTGGCGACGAACCGAATGATGCTAATTTCTGTATCAACGGACTGGTCTGGCCCGATCGGCAACCTCATCCTGCAATGCAGGAATTTAAAAAACTGGTCCAGCCTGTCCATGCAGAAGCAATTGACCTTCAAAAAGGAAAGATAGAACTCTTAAACCGCATGAATTTTACAGGGCTGGAAGACATTCGACTGGAATGGAAAATTGAAGTAGACGGTAAAACGATTCAGGAAGGAACACTTGAAGCTCTTGAGGCAGGTCCCGGTCAAACGATGCCGGTAAAGTTGAATCTATCAGAACCTATGGTGCTCCCTGGACAGGAAGTATATCTGAATCTATGGTATTTACTCAATACTTCCTGTAAATGGGCGGATGCAGGACACGAATTGGGATGGGACCAGTTCAGAATCAGAGAATTTGAAAATAACTCAGATCAAGGTGTTTTTTCATTTCAGGATCATCATTCGCCGGACGTATCAATATCCAAAACGGATATAAAGATCGAGTCAGATCAGCGCAGTCTTTTTTTTGACGCAAATTCTGGAAGATTGAAACATATCCGTTTTGGAGACCGGGATCTGTTGGCTTCTTCACCACAACTCAATGTCTGGCGTGCACCAACAGACAATGACGGAATAAAAGCCTGGAGCGGACAGGAAGAAAAGGATACGCTAAACTTAATTTCTGTAACGACTCTCGGTCGCTGGATAAAAGCAGGCCTGAACCAACTCAGAGTGACATACGAAAGATGCCGAGTTTCAGAGGGAGTTACACGGATGGATGATAGTACTATGAACAACCTAGAGCGTAAGGGCCTGGATGCTCTTGATCAAAATCTTGAGTTGGCACTGTTGCACCTTGAGGTTGAGCAGCACTACTCCTGTGGTCCTGTCTCTGAGGCCTTCGTTCACCATACCATCTGGCATGTCTTTCCAGATTTAACACTGTGGATGGAAAATAAGGTGATGGTTCATGAAGACCTAAACGACCTGCCGCGAATTGGAATATCCTTCCAACTTCAAGAAGGTTTTGAAGAGTTCGAATGGTTCGGTAACGGCCCTCATGAAAGCTACTGCGACAGATTGGCCGGAGTCCGAGTAGGACGTTTTCAGTCCAGTGTTAATGACCAGTACGTCCCTTACATCGTGCCTCAGGAACATGGAAACAAAACGGAACTCCGCTGGATGATGCTGAAGGACGGGAATCGTGCAGGGCTGCTCATTTCAAGCAACGGACTTTTCGAGGGTTCAGTCAGTCATTATCCTGATGAGGTCCTTTACTCTACTTCGCATGCATACGAACTCAAAGCTAACCCTTATACCTTCGTTTATCTTGATCATAGACAGAGGGGCCTTGGTACCGGAAGCTGTGGTCCAGATACTCTGGAACACTACCTTATTCCATCAGGAAGCTATCAATTCGATTACGTGCTTCGCTCCTTTGATCCAAGAAAAACTGATCCGGCTACGTTGCTTTCGATCAAGCAAATGGAATGAGGGCTCTGCCATAAGGAAATGGAATGAAAGAATTCAGACATGGCAATGATGATTTTGAGTGGGAATTTAAGGACGGGCTAAGAAATGGAAAAGGCTAAAAGACTTTCTTTCACGACAGGGGAAAAAATCATATATTCCTTGAATACGAAGGTGAATGGAAGGATGGGAGACCTTGGAGTGGAATAGAATACAACAGTTACGGAAACATAAAAGGAAGGTTTGTAAATGGAGTAAAACAATAACAACCTCACAATAATCAACCTCATCATCTCCTGTGAGTAACCCCCACTAATTCTTCACAGTCAGACACCCTCCAAGTACAATCCCTATTTCTTGTAAAAAACACAAAATGATGTTATACATCAGATTAGATTGTAACTAATAGGGTTTTAGCTGGGAATCTTTCTCATTAATTCTCCGCTAACCCATGATTGAAATGTATCAACAAAAGAACATTAAATTGGAATTCACACTCATTAGTAAATATTTATTGGCAAGAAGGATAGCTCTATCTTTTATCGTATGTTCTTTAATAATTTTTGGAGAAAAGGGAATACATGCTCAGAAAAATAAAGCAGACAAAATATTCTTAGGAGGAGATATCATAACTGTCGATGATAAAAATCCTGAGGCCAAGGCCGTTGCTGTTCATAATGGAAAGATACAGGCGATTGGGAGTGAAACGGAGGTATCAAAATATAAAGGATCTAATACAAAAGTCATTGATCTTAAAGGAAATACGCTGATACCGGGCTTTATCGATATTCATACTCATCCAATTCTATCCGCAAAGACGGCCGAAACCATCGACATTTCAGGGTTCAATCATAAGAATCAAGCAGAGGTGATGGAAAGTCTCAAAAAAGGAATCGAAGAAAAAGATAGTGGGGAATGGGTAATTGCCTATGGGTGGGATCCGGCAATTCTCCGAAATCTGGAAGCTCCAACATTAAAGGAATTGGATCAAATGGCACCAGAGAACCCTTTGTTCATCATTTCACAAACTATCCATTCAGGTTTTGCTAACAGTTTGGTACTTGAGGCGGCCGGAATCACTAAAGATACTCCTAACCCTGTGGGAGGATATTTTGACAAAGATGAAAATGGTGAGTTGACTGGACTCATTGTGGAAGTTGGTGCAATGGCAAAAATTTCAGATGCAGTACCAAAATATCCAAGGGCTGCTTATGTCTATCTATTGACCAAGCAAATGGAAACTTACTCAAAAGCCGGTTATACCACCATTGTTGCTCCTGGTCTGCAGCCCATCATTCCCAAACACATTCAATCTCTTCAAGAAGTTGCTGAACATCCAAATGCACCGGTCAGAGTTTTCACTTATCCTCTGTTTGATAGACTGGAAAAGACCGATTTCAAACCTACTCATGGTAATCATCAATTCAAGGTTCTGGGACCAAAATTCTGGATTGATGGCTCTCCTTATGCAGGTGGGATGGCTATGAAGGAACCCTATCTCGACAACGAGTTTACCCGCAACAAATTAGGCATAAAGTCTGGTAAAAAAGGACACCTAAATTATGATGATGAAAGGCTTTTTTTCTTAATCAATAAATTTCATAAAGAGGGATGGCAAATTGCAGCTCATGTTCAAGGAGAGCGGGCTGCAAAGCAATTTTTGGATGCAGTTGAAGAGGCACAACAAAGTTTTCCCCGAAAAGATTACAGACACCGCATGGAGCACAATGCTTTAGTAACCAGTGAGCAACTAAAACGTGCGTTTCGTCTTGGAGTGACTCCAAGTTTCTATATTGATCATATCTATTATTATGGTGATGCTTTAAAAGAAGTGATTGTCGGTCCCAAAAGAGCCTCACGCTTTATGCCAATCAATTCTGCAAAAAAGGCTGGCCACCGATTTACTATACATACAGATTCTCCCTCCTCTCCGATCGGAGTCCTTAGAATGATGCGTGTTGCAGTGACTCGAAAAACACGCTCTGGTAAGTATGTACTCGGACATGACGAAGCGATCACCGTGGATGATGCGATTAAAGCGGTTACAATCAATGCCGCCTGGCAAATATTTGAAGAAGACACCAGAGGAAGCCTGGAGGTGGGTAAACTAGCTGATTTCACGGTTCTCTCTAGAAACATTAAAAAGATACCACCAGAAGAATGGAAAAGCGTTGAAATCGTAGGCACGTATCTGGCTGGAGAACCCGCCGTTAATGAAGGGTGGTCGTGGCGCAAAATCAATCTAATGATACAAACAATATGGGGAATGATCTCCTGTGATTAACCCCCACTAATCCTCACAGTCAGACACCCTTCAAGTAAAATCCCCAATTCCTGTGTAACTGAACAAATAAAGATTGTATATTCAACCAAAACATAATAGATTTTCTCCAGTATGTGTTTTCACTCAGCTTCTATCGTGGATCATATAAAATTGTAGAAACCGAATAATTTGCAACATGCTCACGCTCTATTACTCCGAAAAATCCTGCTCCTTTGCGCCGCATATTTTGCTCTATGATACTGGAGCCGATTTTGTTGCCAAGCGGATTGATTTTGATACGGGAGAACAGAATTCTGAGGGCTACCTGTCAGTTAACCCTAAAGGACGGGTACCAGCACTAATGACACCAGATGGCGTTTTGACAGAAAATCCAGCGATCTTGCTTTACATCGCACAAATGTATCCTGAAAAACAGTTGGCACCAAAGGAGCCATTTGCATTGGCCAAGGCGCAGTCCTTTAATATGTATATTGCGTCAACAGTGCATGTTGGCCATGCTCATAAATTGCGCGGATCAAGATGGGCCGACGATAAAACGGCTCATGCCAGTATGACAGACAAGGTAGCCCAGAATATGGAAAGCTATGCAAAGGTGATCGAAGAGCATTATTTTGTCGGCCCCTGGGTGCTTGGTGAGCAGTATTCCATGTGTGACCCTTACCTTGCGCTTGTCACACGCTGGCTTCGCCCTGATGGCGTGTTGCTGGATAATTTCCCAAAACTGAAAGCGCACGATGTCCTTATGCGCACTCGATCATCAATGCAGTCAACCTTGCCAATTTATGCATGATTTTTATTCAGATAATTTTTGCGAATTTTGTGATCCCAAAGACAGCCCTCTCCGTTACACCTAGTAAACAATCTTCAGTCTTAATCTTTACAATTAGCGTATTCTTTAGCTAATAATTAAAATAGAAATTAACGGGAAAGATTAATAGATTATAATTTCCAACTTTACTGGCCGTTCAGCAACAAGAGAGACGTCATGGATAAAGCATATGTTCACGGATATGATTCAAGAGAAAACATGCGTCTGCAAGATCAAGCAAATACTTTGGTTGAACTCTTACATTCGGACACATCTTATCCGGCCGGAAGCAGGATTTTGGAAGTAGGATGTGGAGTTGGCGCTCAAACGGTTACACTTGCCCGCAACAGCCCGAATGCTTCTTTACTTTCTATCGATATATTCGAGGAATCTATTATAGAAGCCAGAGGAGCATTAGAAACCCGTGGCTTAAACAACGTTCAATTTCTATGTGCAGACATTTTCAATTTGGACTTAGAGGCAGAATCTTTTGACCACGTCTTTGTGTGCCATGTTTTGGAACATCTTCCTCAACCTGGTAACGCCTTGGCTATCCTGCAAAGTCTTATAAAAGTCGGCGGGACAATCACTGTTATTGAAGGAGACCACGGATCGACTTATTTCTATCCTGACAGTGAAGCTGCGCAAAAAGCAATTCAATGCCAGGTAGAATTGCAAAAACGAACAGGTGGGAATGCCAATATTGGCAGAGAGCTCTATCCTCTCTTAAAATATGCAGGTTTTCATTCTGTAAACGTTTCTCCGCGAATGGTTTATGTTGATTCAAGTAAGCCTGGGCTTGTGGAAGGCTTCACAAAGAACACTTTCACGGCAATGATTGAAGGTGTCCGTGAATCCTCTATTGCAGCAGGATTAATTGGTGAAACAACTTTTGATGAGGGAATTAGGGCGTTGTACAGAACAACAGAACAAGATGGTGTTTTTTGCTACACGTTTTTTAAAGCAATTGGAACAAAACGATAAAGCACCTTAACAAATTACTTCCCGTTACCTTAGTAAACAATCTTCAGTCTTATTCAATATTACTCCTCTTCAAGCCTAAGATGGTTCATCGCCTTCCAGTGTGACACGATGCATTATGCGTTTGAACCCCTGATAGTCATTCACTGGATTGTGTTGTGTGCAGCGATTATCCCAGAAAGCAAGGGATCCTGGTCTCCAGCAAAGACGGTATGTAAACTCTGACCTGACTTGGTGCTCAAATAGATAGTCGAGTAGAGGCTGACTCTCCTGCATCGTCCAACCCTCGAAGTGCGTCGTATGTGCGCTATTCACGAAAAGAGCCTTGTGTCCAGTCTCCGGGTGCGTGCGAACTGCAGGATGCGATGCACACATTATTTTTAGTTTCTCACCTGAGTCACTTAAGCGATTATCACGCGTCTTGGCGACCTCCAGTTTCGTTGAGGTGGAAATACCGACCAAGTCACCGAGTGTCTTCTTAAGCCCCTCCGAAAGGGTTTCATAAGCCAGATACTGGTTGGCGAAAAGCGTGTCACCTCCGTAGGGTGGAATCTTGACCGCATAAAGCATACTCCCCATAGGAGGGCTCTCCAGATATGTAGTGTCAGAATGCCAGACGCCGCCGAAGTTCAACTTCTCAGACTCCAGCTTGATTACCTCTGTGATCATAGGACATTCGGGCAACCCCTTCAACTGTGGGTATTCCATTGGCTGCCCAAACTGTCGGGAGAAGGCAAGCAGTTCCTGAGGGGTGAGTTCCTGTTTGTGGAAGAAGATCACCAGATGGTCGAGGAAGGCCTGGCGAATCTCCAATACGACTTCACGTTTCAGTGGACGCGAAATATTCACTCCTTTGATTTCAGCACCAAGCGCACCGGCGATAGGATGGACATTTATGAAGCGGTAGTTGCGGTGCAACGCTTTCTTCTTTCTTTTCATTTTCGGAATTTTATAAAGTAAAGGCAGTGAAATCTAGAATTTAACATCAATTAGAATGTTATACAACTATGGAGGTAGTATTTTAATTTTTTCGACGGAACGCTTCTATCAATAATCACCGGAAAGTCTTTTAAAAAATTAACCTTCCATTTTCCGCTCCTGTGCCATTTGGATGTAAGTCTTTTATATCCTCTAGGCCTTACGCAAGTAAAGACTTATAAATTTAAGGCACTTAAACCATTAATAAATTATCATACAAATTAATAATTATGTGTATATTTTGCATATAAGTTTTAGAGATTCAATCTGAAAGGTAGGACCTTTTTCTCCTGAGTCTATGCATTATCGTACATATAAAAACAGGGTTTTATCTACATCATTAAGATGGCCCACCCCACCCCACCGTCATACCCAAAACAGTGCTAACATTTTGATTATGGACTGCAAGACAAAATCGCTGTAAAATGGTTATTTGAACTTATAAAACTATATGAATCCTGAACAAATCAAAAAAGACTGGAATTTAAGGGGTTACAGCTTTGGAA
>Ga0257111_1000636_pt1 | contig 14385 bp, 15 predicted proteins | sample LP_taG_6_FD_191567 | JGI IMG/M metagenome (GOLD analysis project Ga0257111, IMG submission 191567) | Marine microbial communities from Northeast Subartic Pacific Ocean, Canada - LP_J_2015_P26_500m | ecosystem: Environmental > Aquatic > Marine > Oceanic | place: Canada: Northeast Subartic Pacific...
ACTTTAATTGTAATCCATCTAAACGTTCTTTTTTTTCTTCAGAGGAAACTGTATCTACAAGATCTTTCGCAGTTGTATTGGGCCTGGGACTGTATATGAAACTAAAAGATTCATCATATTCAACTGCATCAGTTAAATCCAAAGTGTCTTGAAAATCTTCCTCTGTTTCTCCGGGAAAGCCTACTATAAAATCTGATGAAATACTTATTCCGGGTCTTACTTTTTTTAATTTATTAATGGTCGCCAAATATTCTTCTCGAGTGTGTCTTCTCCTCATAGCTTTCAAAATGGTATTCGAACCGCTTTGAACAGGCAAGTGAACATGGCTAACTAATTGTGGAACTTCTGAATAGACATCTATTAAGTCTTGGCCAAACTCAAAAGGATGAGAAGTTGTATAGCTAACCCTCTCTATGCCGTCAACATTAGCAACAGCTCTTATTAAATTAGAAAGGCCTAAACCTTTGGTCTTCAATTTTGAGTCTCTGTAAGAGTTTACATTTTGTCCTAATAAAACAATCTCTCTTACCTCCTTTAAAGAAAGGCTAATGACCTCTTCAATAATACTTTCCAGAGATCTGCTTATCTCATTGCCTCTAGTGTGTGGAACAACACAAAAAGAACAGTATTTATTACAACCTTCCATAATTGAAACAAAAGCAGAGGGCCCACCTGATGTAGGCTCAGGTAAATTCTCAAATTTCTCTGTCTTAGGAAAAGAAACGTCGATAACTACAGAGTCTTTATTAGAAGAAGTTTCATAGAGAGTTGGAACTCTGTGGATGGTTTGAGGCCCAAAAACCAAGTCTACATAAGGCGCTCTTTTTGTAATTTTAGTTCCTTCTTGACTTGCAACACAACCGCCAACTCCTATCTTTAGGTCCGGGTTTTTTTCCTTAAGTTTTTTCCACCTTCCCAGTTGGTGAAAAACTTTTTCTTGGGCTTTTTCGCGTATAGAACAAGTGTTCAACAAAATTAAATCCGCTTTTTCTGCGGAATCTACTGTTTCAAAACCATGGCTAAGATTTAATAGGTCTTCCATACGATTGGAATCGTATTCATTCATTTGACAACCTTGAGTCTTGATGAATAATTTTTTGCCCATATATACTTATAATGTTACAGCTTATTTGTTTTCTAAAGTTAAATCTTATTTAAAAAGGGCGGGAATTGTAATGGCAAAAAAAGGAATCTACAAAATAATTTTTGTTCAACTAGGTGAAATCTATGAAATCTTTGCTAAAGCAATTTATCAAAGTGAAATGTATGGATTCATTGAAGTTGAAGAATACCTATTCGATCAAAACTCCCAAATTGTGGTAGACCCAAGTGAAGAGAAACTCAAAGCTGAATTTAAAGGCGTGAATAGGAGCTACATCCCTATTAGCTGTGTGCTCAGAATTGATGAAGTTGATAAAAAGGGTAGTGCTAAAATAAAACCCAACAAAGGCAATAACGTTATGCCTATTATGAGCCCTATTATAGATGGAGGCTCTCGAAAAAAGGATTAAGATTCAGGTATAAAAAGATGATTTTTGTAATATTTTAACTCATTGATTGAATCTATAACATCTGCCATGGCTCTATGGCCACCCTGTTTCTTATAGCCATCTGCTAGATGTGGATGCCATCGCTTAACCACTTCTTTTAATGAGCTAACATCTACATTCCTGTAATGAAAAAAGGCTGAAAGTTCTGGCATATACCTGACCAAGAACCTTCTGTCGTGAGAAATTGTATTTCCGCAAAGAGGAGACCTTCCCTTTTCAGTATGTCTAGATAAAAAACTTAATGTTTCTTTTTCAGCCTCTTCAATAGTGATATTTGTGACCTTAAGACTATCAACCAACCCTGAGCTATTATGCTGATTAGTATTCCATTCATCCATGTTATCTATGAACTCTTGAGATTGTTTTATAACAAGATTTGGTCCTTCTATTATTTCAGTAAGATCTGAATTTGTAACAGCGGTTGCTATTTCTATAATTCTTTCAGAATCTGGATCGAGACCAGTCATTTCAAGATCAAGCCATACTAGTGCTGGATAATTATTGTTTTGAGGCATTTTAAAACAGAATTCTAACTGCAAACTACAATATCCCCTAGAAATTTGGTTTAGAATTAGTTCTAACTTTACAGTTAGCTTAAATTAACCAGCAAAAAAATGAATATTTTCAGATCAACTTTAATTAAGATTTCTTTGCTTCTGTTAACACTAAGCTCCTGTTCAATTGCCGGCTCATGGGTATATGAAAGGCTAGATAACTATCTAGCAAATTATTTTTTTGAATTTGCTGATTTCTCAGAAGATCAAAGAGAAAAGATAAGATCTATTACCGAAGACTATCAACTATGGTTCTCCAAGAGTGAGCTTCCTAAAATTAATAATCTGCTTATAGAATTAAAAAATTTTAATGAAGATACTAATAAAAAAGAGATTGAAGATATCTATGAAAAAGGCTTTGAAATTTTTAAATCAACTAATAACTATTTTGCGCCTTATCTCGTTGAGCTTTCCAAAAGTCTAACAAAAAGCCAGATTGATCAGGTTGAAAATCACTTTACTGAAATCCAGAAAGAAAGAGATGAAAAAAATACTGAAAGATTAAAAAAACCCTATAAAGAGAGAATATTAGAAAACTATAGCTCTGGATTAAGGAGGTTAGGTATAGAATTGAAACAAGAACAACTCAACCGACTGTCAGATTCTCTTAAGCAAATGGAAGATAGCGGCGATGAATGGAATCTATTACAAAAAGAATGGAATTCTAAATTAATAGCTATCTTAAAAACAAATAAAACTACTAATTTTGAAGAGAGCCTGAATGCACACTTAGAAGAACTATATAGCTTAGGCTCTACTAGTTTTAGAGACAACACGGAAAAAAATCAAGACGTTATTATCAGTTCTCTTACAGATATTATTAAGTCTCTAGACGCAACTCAACGTAAAAAGTTAACTAGGAGATTAAATGTTTATCAAAAATCTCTTAGGAAGATTATAAAAAATCAAGATAGCCTTCAATAGGTTAAAATGCTGAGCTCCTAAAATGTCTAAGAATAAGAAAGAAGAAACAAATTTTGGCTTCCGCCAAGTAGACTCTGATGAAAAATCAAAGATGGTAGGAAATGTCTTTGATGCTGTTGCAGGGAATTATGATCTCATGAACGACTTAATGTCTTTTGGAATTCATAGACTTTGGAAAAGAGTAGCTATTGAATCTTCAACTCTAAGAGAAGACTTTAAGGTCCTAGATTTAGCTGGTGGTACCGGGGACATGGTCAAATTAATGAAAGAAAAAATTAATCAAAATGGATTAATTATTCTTTCCGATATAAATAGAAAAATGCTAGAAGAGGGCAGAGATAGACTAATCAATGAAGGCATAGATGGCATCAGCCTTGCGCAAATAGATGCACAATATCTACCCTTTAGAGATGAAACTTTTGATCTAATTACCATTGCATTTGGACTAAGAAATGTAACGGATAAAGAAAAAGCCCTTAAATCCATATGTGGTTCTTTAAAAAAAGGAGGCAAATTAATAATTCTTGAGTTTTCAAAACCCACAAATGAAACCTTTAGAGAAATCTATGATATTTTCTCATTTGAAGTCATACCTAAGATCGGTGAATTAATTGCTAATACTGAAGAAAGCTATAGATATCTTGCAGAATCAATAAGGATGCATCCAACACAAGAAGAGTTAAAAATCCTCATGGAAAACTGTGGTTTTAACGAATGCCATTATGACAACCTAACAAATGGAGTAGTAGCTATTCATTCAGGTACAAAATTTTAAAGAAGATGCTCAGAGATTTACTTCACTTTATAAAGCTATTAAATATTATTTTAAAAGCTAGATTAGATACTTTGCTTATTGAATATTCTGATTCTAGGCTAATTAATGCACTGTTATTCATTTCTCCATGGAAAGTTTTTTCTTCGGAAAAACCAAGGGGAGAGAGAATAAAAGCAGCATTAGAAGAAGCAGGCCCTATCTTTATAAAATTTGGTCAACTGCTCTCTACTAGACCTGATGTAGTTCCAACTGACATAGCTAGAGCACTTCAATCTTTACAAGATGATTTGCCTCCTTTCTCTTCGAAAAAAGCCCTACAGATTATCGAAAAAGAATTAGGAGCCCCGGTACATGATCTTTTTGATAATTTTGAAGAAACACCATTTGCGGCAGCATCCATAGCACAAGTTTACTCGGCAACCCTAAAAGGAACTAAGACTGAAATTGCTATTAAAGTAGTAAGACCGAATATTGCTACAAAAATAATACGAGATATTTCTTTAATGAAAAGAGTGGCGAAGATAATAGAAAAGTATTCTAAAGACGCAAAAAGACTTCGAATCCATAGTTTGGTTGAAGAATATGAATATGTAATCGAAGCAGAGCTTAACATGCGAATAGAGGCTTCTAATATTAAACAAACAAAAAGAAACTTTTCAGACAACAAAATGCTATATGTTCCTGAAGTTTATTGGGATTTAACAACCGATAATGTCTTAGTGATGGAAAAGATCTCTGGTATACCTGTTGACAAGATTGAAACCCTTAAAGAACTAGGTGTTGACTTAAAACTCTTATCTGAGAGAGGAGTTGAAATTTTTTTAAAGCAAGTATTTATAGATAATTTCTTTCATGCAGATATGCACCCGGGTAATATATTTATTGAGGCAACTGACCCATCAAATCCAAGCTATGTTGCAGTAGATTATGCAATTGTAGGATCTCTTAGTGAAGATGAGCAATTCCAAATTGGAAGGATGCTTCTTGCTGTTATTAGTAAAAATTTTTCAGAAGTTGCCTCCGTTCTTATAGAAGCAAAATGGGTAGACCCAAAAACAAGACCAAACGAATTAGAAAGGACAATCAGGGCTGCTTGCGAACCTATATTTGATCAGCCTTTAGAGAAAATAAACTTTGGTGAATTACTCCTTTTCATCTTTGACTCAGCAAGAAGATTTAATTTAAACATGCAACCCTCTCTAATGTTATTACAAAAAACACTTATTAATATTGAGGGACTAGGGAAGCAACTGTATCCAAGCCTAGATTTCTGGTCAATTGCTAACCCCTTCCTAAAGACATGGATTGCTGAAAGATACAATCCTGAAAAGATGCAAGATTGGGCTAAAGAAAACGCAGCTCAACTAATAGAGAAAGCCCGAAAACTTCCTGAAGTCGCTGAAACAGCAATAGAACAGATAAAGAATATCGAATCCTACCAAAAGGCTAATGAATTAAGGCATCAAGAATTAGTTAAAAAAATATCTAATGAAAAAAGAAGTATAAATCTTCTTACTTTAATAATAATAGGGTCTATTATCCTATATTGGCTTAATTAGAAATAATATGAGTGAAGATATTTTAAGTAGAATTGATGACATCTTAGAAATAAGGAAGAGGTCTTCGGCTGATAAATCATATACGAAAAGCTTATTTGATAAAGGCATTAATGAAATCTTATCTAAGATCCAAGAAGAGTCTGAAGAACTTATACAAGCAGCAACATCTAATGGCTCGGATAATAGGAATAAAATAATTTATGAAACTGCTGATTTGTGGTTTCATGTAATGGTTTTACTCTCAAATGAAGATATAAAAAGCAAAGAAATACTGCAAGAACTTGAAAAAAGGTTTGGTTTATCAGGTCTTGATGAAAAAGCTTCTAGGAAGGAGCAATAAAGTAGGAGGTCCTTATGTTTGGTATTAAAGAAATAGTAATAGTACTTATAGTTGTTCTGTTTGTTTTATTGTTTTTTGGTGGCACTAAACGTCTCAAAAATCTAGGCTCTGACTTAGGTAACTCTCTGAAGGGCTTCAGGAAAGCCATGAATGAAGACGAGCAAACAGAAAAGTCTGAAGAAGATAAAGAAAAATAGCGACCCCCCATGTTTGATATCGGACTGTTGGAACTGTTTTTAGTCGTTCTGGTAAGTTTAATTATTCTGGGACCTAACCGACTACCCGAGATAGTCAAATCTTCAGCTAAAACCTTGAAATGGTTTAAGAAAATAGTTGAAAATACTAAACGTGAGATATCTGCAAACATTGGTCTTGATCAAATATACCAAGACATCCACAACGAAGAGATTCTTAAAGATGCCAAGTTAAATGATAAGTCTCATTCAAAAAAAGAAGGCAAAGCTTAATGCAAAAGAGAAATTCTCAGCAAAATTTCTTAGACCACCTGAAAGAGCTAAGATCTAAGCTACTCAAATCCTTAAGCTTCATTTTAATTGCTTTTATATCCCTAATTTACTTTTCGAATTCTATATATGAATTTGTTGCAAAACCCCTTCAAGCCTTCTTGCCTGAAAACTCTTCCATGATAGCTACCGAAGTTGCTTCTCCATTTCTTTCTCCCTTAAGACTTGCATTCTATGTTTCTTTGCTTATTTCTATTCCTTACTTTCTCAATCAAATGTGGTCTTTTATTGCTCCAGGATTATATAAAAATGAAAAAAAACTATCTTTTATGATTCTTTTATCTAGCATTATTCTCTTCTACCTTGGTACGATCTTTGCTTATTTTGTTGTATTTCCTTTAGTTTTCAATTTCTTTACGAGCACTGCACCGGAAGGCGTAATGGTCATGACAGATATAGGCAAGTATCTAGATTTCGTGCTATCCATGACTTTTGCTTTTTCTTTTGCTTTTGAAATACCTGTCCTAATCTATCTAGCCTTGTGGACAGGCATGACATCAATTGAAAGCCTCTCTAACAAAAGACCATACATCATTGTGCTCTGTTTTATAATTGGCATGCTTCTGACTCCGCCGGATGTCATCTCACAAATTCTTTTTGCTATTCCTTGTTGGCTACTATTTGAATTTGGCTTGCTGATGGGCCGACTAATCCCGAAAGAAGGTCATTCCCAGATAAAAGACTAAGATTCAAACCAAAAAGTTATCGGACCTTCATTAACTAACTGAATTGACATGTTTTCTCCAAAAACTCCTGATTGGACTTCTTGATACTCGTCAAGCAAGAGGTTCTTAAAAGAATTAAACAAACTTAAGCCTGTTTGATGGTCTGCTGCTTGAGAAAAACTAGGTTTCATGCCTTTGTTTGTTCTTATAGAAAGGGTAACTTGTGGGACTAAAAGAATATCTGCATTTTCTTCAATAATACTCAGGGCTATTTTTTCTTCTGAATTTAAAAAAAATTTATAATTTAAAAACTTTCTTGTTAGCTTGTTTATATCTTGAAAGGTATCTAATGGCTCAAATCCCACCATTGCTACAACTCCATTTCCTATTGAAGCAATTGTTTTTCCATCTACTCTTACGGAAGCGCTAGAAACCCTTTGAATTAATAATTTCAATTAAAAAATCTTTTTCTCTTGATCAGAGTTCCATTCCCCAAGCGAAGCATTTCTATTCATCAGAGCTCTATGAGATAAGGCTTCTTGAGCTGCTTGCTCATTTTCTTTCTTACCAAGCCATGTTTTTAGTGCTGCTTGTTGAAGCGCTCGCCCATAAGAAAAACTTAATTTCCAATCGAATCCTCCAATCTTATTCATGGCATCTAAATGCGCTGTAGAATTAATATCAGACTGCCCGCCCGACAAGAAAGTTATCCCCGCAAGTTCAGAAGGAACATTAGCTTTCAGGCATTTCAATGTTTGATTTGCTACTTCATCTATAGGCGCTTGAATATCAGCTAAAGACCCTGAAGTAACCATATTAGGCTTTAAGATTGTTCCTCTTATATTGACTTGATTGTTATTCAAACACTCGAATAGAATTTTTAAACATCTAGAAGTAGCCTCGAAGCAATCTTCAATGCTGTGATTGCCTTCCATAAGCACTTCTGGTTCAACCATAGGAACCATTCTGCTTTGCTGAACTATTTTTGCGTAATCAGCTAAAGCTTGCATGTTTTTTTGAATACATTGATCAGAAGGGATGTCATCTCCTATTCTTATAACTGCTCTCCACTTAGTAAATTTTGCTCCTAATTTAGAATACTCATCACACCTCTCTTCAAGACCATCTAATCCTTGGGTTAAGCTCTCTTCGGGAGATCCTTCAAGCGGTTGAAGTCCTTTATCTACTTTAATGCCTGGTAGTGCCCCTTGTTTGCTAATGATATCTACCAAAGATGTCCCGTCTTTGGCATTTTGTCTGATGGTTTCATCAAACAATATAACGCCACCTATATTTCCTTTCATCCCCCCAGATCTAAATAACATCTCTCGGTAATCTCTTCTATTTTCTTCTGTAGAATTAACCCCAATAGAATCAAATCTCTTGCCACATGTTGGATTGCTTTCGTCAGCTGCCAGTATTCCTTTTCCTTCTGAAACAATATAAGTTGCTATTTCTTCTAAAGTATTTAATGGCATCATTTTCTCCTTTATAAAATTTATCCTAAGCTCAGTTATTAGCAGATTCAAGAGCTTTTGCTTTTAAAGCTTCTAGAGCAGGAAGACTTCTTCCTTCTATGTATTCTAGAAATGCACCTCCAGCCGTAGACATATAGTCCATTTCTTCTAATAACCCTATTTCCTTAGCTGCAGCAATAGTGTCTCCACCACCACCCACAGAATAAGCTTCTGAAGCTACAATCATTCTTGCAACCGAAGCTGTTCCTTCCCTAAACTGCGGTTCTTCAAAAAGTCCGACCGGCCCATTCCAAAAAATAGTTTTAGCTTGAATAAAAATAGATTCAATTGAGTTAAAACTTTCCGGTGCTATATCAAATATTGCTTCGTCAGGCCTAACAGACTCTACATCAATTATTTTTGCCTTTCCTTTAATAGAATTAGAAACTACAACCTTATTGGGCAGGATGACATTATCTTTGTTAGCCAACTCAAGAGCTTCTTCGAGCATGTCTTCCTCAAGCAAAGAAGAGCCCACATTTACTCCCTTTGCTGCCAAACAAGTGTTAGCTATGCCTCCGCCCAAGATAACAAAATCCATTTTGTCTGAAAGGGAATTTATAAGGTTCAGTTTTGTAGAAATCTTCGATCCACCCAGCACTGCCACAGATGGTCTTCTCTCATTTCGATTTATTTTGCTTAATGCATTCACTTCCTCTTCTAACAACATGCCTGCACAGGCTTGGTTCGCGTAAGATATTACTCCTGTTGTAGAGGCATGTGCTCTATGAGAAGTTGCAAATGCATCCATAACAAAGATATCACACATGTTTGCAAAAGCTTTAGATAAGACAGAGTCGTTTGCTTTTTCTCCTTCTAAAAATCTAACGTTCTCAAGCATAGTTATTTGACCTGAGTCTGGTGATTTACAATTTTCTATATCCGCTACGAGATCAACTTCTTGGCCTAATAATTCTTCAAGTCTACGAGCCACTGGTTTAAGAGAAAATTCTGACTGAAAAACTCCATTCTCTTTAGGACGCCCTAAGTGACTTAAAATTGTTAGTTTTCCTTTATTCTCAACAATGTGCTTAATAGTAGGTAAACATCGAACAATCCTCTCATCGTTGGTAACAATTGAATCTTGAATCGGTGTATTTAAGTCCACACGCAAAAGAACTTTTTTATCGCACAATTCATGATTTCGGAGATAGTTCATCAAGTCTTCTTTTTTAGCTTTTCTCTAATAGATTCTAAGATTTTATCTTTCGTAAATCCAAAATGTTCAGCCAAGGCCTCACCGGGTGCAGATTCTCCAAAAGATTCCATGCCTATGACAGCGCCTTCCAATCCTACATATTTTCTCCACCAATCCGAATGTGAAGCTTCTACTGCAATTCTAAGAACGTTCTTACCTAGAATACTCCCAATATATTCAAGACCTTGATCGTCGAACCTCTCAGTACAGGGCATTGATACGACCCTTACAGATACATCTTTTTCTATTTCTTTCGCTGCAGCTAGGGTTGCTGCAATTTCAGATCCGGTTGATAAAAGCACCAACTTAGGCTCAGAAGAAGATTCATAAATAACGTAACCGCCTTTTTCTATATCCCCTACTTGAGACTTATCTCGTTCAATGGTGGGAAGGTTTTGTCTCGACAAGACTAAAGCTGTTGGTTTATTTTTATTCTCTATTGCTGCTTTCCAAGCGAACGTCGTCTCTACGGTGTCACAAGGCCTCCATGTTTCTAATCCTGGGGTTGTTCTTAAGCTAGTTAGTTGTTCAATTGGTTGATGGGTAGGACCATCTTCTCCAAGACCAATAGAGTCATGAGAATACACTAAAATTGTAGGAATTTTCATTAAGGCTGACATCCTTACAGCATTTCTAGCATAATCTAAAAAGGTTAAAAACGTTCCGCTATAAGGCCTGGTGCCGCCATGAAGCACCATACCATTCATAATCCCAGTCATTGCAAACTCTCTAACTCCATAATTTAAATAATTGCCAGTAAAATCATCTTTCGTTATTGCTACTGTTCCAGACCAATTTGTATTATTTGATCCAGTAAGATCTGCTGAGCCGCCTATAAGCTCAGGCATGTAAGGACCAAGTACATTAATAACCATTTCAGACGATTTTCTAGTTGCTACGTTAGGCTTTTCATATTGCATCTTTTTAGAAAACTCTAATAGAGCTTGTTCTAGTCCTTCTGGATCTTCCCCAGACATGCATCTTAAATACTCCGCTGCTAATTCTTGATGTGAAGATGAATAGTTTTGAAATAATTCATTCCAATTACTTTCTAACTCCGACCCTTGTTCTTTAAAATTCCATTCTTCGTAGATCTCTTCTGGAATAATAAAAGGGTCATGACTCCAACCCAAAGATTCCCTGATGTTGGCTATCTCTTCTTCTCCAAAAGCTGCTCCGTGTGATGAAGCAGAGCCTTCTTTATTAGGAGAACCTTTTCCGATAAGAGTTTTGCAGCAAATAATGGATGGCCTAAATTTGTCTGCTTTGGCTTCTTGTATAGCGGCATTAATTTGATCAGAATTATGACCGTCAACATTTGCTATAGATTGCCAGCCATACGATTCAAATCTCCTAGGAATATCTTCTGTAAACCAACCTTCTACGGGTCCATCAATAGAAATTCCATTATCATCATAGATAACAATCAACTTACCAAGACCTAACGTCCCAGCCAAAGAACATGCTTCATGGGAAATACCTTCCATCAAGCAGCCATCGCCAGTAAAAGCATAAGTCATGTGATCAACCACGTTAAAACCTTCACGATTAAATCGGGTTGCCAGTATTTTTTCAGAAATTGCCATTCCAACAGCATTAGATAGCCCTTGCCCAAGAGGTCCTGTAGTTGTTTCCACACCCGGAGTGATGGAAAACTCAGGATGACCTGGTGTCTTAGATCCTAATTGTCTAAAGTTTTTAATTTCATCAATAGATAAATCGAATCCTGTTAAATGCAATAACCCATATAAAAGCATTGATCCGTGTCCATTTGAAAGCACAAATCTGTCTCTGTTGGACCAATTTGGATTACTTGGATTGTATATTAAGTTTTCACGCCAAAGGACCTCTGCAATATCTGCCATCCCCATAGGCATGCCAGGATGCCCACTTTTTGCTCTCTCTACAGCATCCATTGCAAGAACCCTCAGTGCATTTGCAAGCTGAGTTTTGGAATTTCTGTTTACCATAATGAATTAGCCTTATTGTTGAGCTTTATAATAAAAGGCATTTTCGCCGATAAGAAAATGTGTGTATATAGCGAAGTTCATAAAATCTTAAAAATTAGTAAAAAACTGCTCCAAAAAGGTTAGAATGCGCTCTTTTTAAGGAAATACTATGTCTGAATATAAGATTTTTACATCTGAGTCTGTTTCTGAAGGACATCCCGATAAAATGGCAGATCAGATCTCTGATGCTGTTTTAGATGCAATGCTAAAAGATGACCCTGAATCAAGGGTAGCCTGTGAAACACTAATAAAAGATAACTTGGTTGTGTTAGCGGGAGAAATTACGAGTTCTTCTACACCAGATTTAGAATCAATCACTAGAAAAGTAATTACCGATATAGGTTATGACGACATAGCGACCGGAACAGACGGAGCTACTTGTAAAGTCATGAATGTAATAGGTAAACAATCTCAAGATATTGCACAAGGAGTAAACGAAGGAGAAGGAGAGGATTTAAATCAGGGAGCGGGAGATCAAGGCTTGATGTTTGGTTATGCCACAAACGAGACTGAAGTTTTGATGCCAGCTCCTATAACATATTCGCACCGACTGGTTGAGCGGCAAGCTTTTATAAGAAAATCTGGCAAACTAGCCTGGTTAAGACCTGACGCTAAAAGCCAGGTGAGTTTTGTCTACGGAGAAGATGGAGTGCCTGAATCTATATCTGCTGTAGTCCTATCAACTCAACACGACCCAGATGTTTCTCAGGCTGATCTAAGAGAAGGGGTTATGGAAGAAATAGTCAAACCTATTCTTCCTTCTAACTGGCTTACACAAGATACAAAATATTTCATCAATCCTACTGGAAAATTTGTTATTGGAGGGCCTGCTGGAGATTGTGGTTTAACAGGAAGAAAGATTATTGTTGATACCTATGGGGGTATGGCCAGACATGGTGGCGGTGCTTTTTCTGGTAAAGACCCTTCGAAAGTAGACCGATCAGCCGCTTATGCAGGAAGATATGTAGCCAAAAATATTGTGGCCTCCGGACTTGCAGACAGGTGTGAAATACAAGTTTCTTATGCTATTGGAGTTGCTGAACCAACTTCCATTAGTGTTAATACTTTTGGAACATCAAAAATCTCTGAAGAAAAAATATCAAATCTTATTAGAGAACATTTTGATCTCAGGCCAAGACAATTAATAAACATGCTCGACCTAAAGAGACCAATATATCAAGCTACTGCTGCCTATGGTCATTTTGGAAGAGAAGAAGAAGCCTTTACATGGGAAAAAACCGATAAAATTGAAGCCCTCCAATCTTAATTAAATAAAAAAATAAACATGGAAACAAATAACCAAGATTTTAAAGTAGCCGACATATCTTTAGCAGAATGGGGCAGGAAAGAAATTGTAATAGCTCAGTCTGAAATGCCAGCTTTGATGAAGCTAAGAGAGCGTTACGGTAATGAGAAACCTCTGAAAGATGCAAAGGTACTAGGTTGTATTCATATGACCATACAAACTGCCGTGCTAATAGAAACGCTTGTCGCTCTTGGAGCAGAAGTAAGGTGGTCGGGTTGTAATATATTTTCTACTCAAGATCATGCTGCTGCTGCAATAGCAGCTGCTGGTATACCTGTTTTCGCCTGGAAGGGTCAAACTGACGAAGAATTTGATTGGTGTATTGAGCAAACAATCTTAAAAGACGGTTCGCCATGGGAGGCCAACATGATCTTAGATGACGGTGGGGACTTAACAGCAATGGCCCATACTAAGTATCCTGAAATATTAAACAATATTCATGGAATCACCGAAGAAACTACTACAGGGGTTGTTCGACTTCATGAAATGATAGCTAATAATCAACTAAAAGTTCCTGCTATAAACGTCAATGATTCAGTGACAAAATCAAAAAATGATAATAAATATGGTACTCGACACAGTTTAAATGATGGAATAAAAAGAGGGACGGACATGTTCTTAGCCGGAAGAAAGGCTCTTGTCATAGGTTACGGAGATGTTGGCAAAGGATCAGCACAAAGTCTGAAGCAAGAAGGCATGGTAGTTAGGGTTACGGAGATTGATCCCATTTGCGCCATGCAAGCTTGCATGGATGGATATGAAGTTGTTTCACCTTACATAGATGGAATTAATAAGGATAATGAAGAATCTGTTAATAAAACATTACTGGCAGACACTGACTTAGTTGTCACTGCAACAGGCAATTACAAAGTTTGTGATAAACACATGCTTAAAGCCCTTAAAAAAGGAGCGGTTGTTTGCAATATTGGACATTTTGACACAGAGATTGACACTGCATTTATGAGAGAAGAATGGGCCTGGGAAGAAGTAAAACCGCAGGTACATAAAATCTTCAAAGACACCAAGGCGGGAGATACTCCTGATCTGGAAAGCAAGGATTATTTAATCCTTCTTTCAGAAGGCAGGCTGGTTAATCTAGGAAATGCCACTGGACATCCCTCAAGAATCATGGATGGTTCTTTTGCCAACCAAGTTCTTGCCCAAATGCATCTGTACGAAAAGAAATTTGCAAACATTAACGATGAAGAGGTTAAGAAAGAACTTATTACAGTTGAAGTTCTACCCAAAAAATTAGATGAAGAGGTAGCAGGTTATATGGTTGAAGGGTTTGGCGGTGTAATGACAAAACTATCAGATCAACAATCAGACTATATAAACGTCCCAACTGAAGGACCTTTTAAAACAGAAATTTATAAATATTAGGTTGTAAGCATTATGGAAATAAACTCCAAAACAATAAGTTTTGAGTTTTTTCCTCCCAAGACAGACTTGGGAAAAGAGAAA
>Ga0257111_1000637_pt1 | contig 14372 bp, 8 predicted proteins | sample LP_taG_6_FD_191567 | JGI IMG/M metagenome (GOLD analysis project Ga0257111, IMG submission 191567) | Marine microbial communities from Northeast Subartic Pacific Ocean, Canada - LP_J_2015_P26_500m | ecosystem: Environmental > Aquatic > Marine > Oceanic | place: Canada: Northeast Subartic Pacific...
ACCATGTGCGGGTCGCGTTGTTGAAATCAAGGTAAAAACGGGTGCCGTAGTCGGAGCCGGTCTGGTGCTGGCGACGGTGGAACAAGAAGGACCCTTATGTTCGAATTGAGACCGGAAACCAAGCGTAACGATGCTGAGGTGAGCAAGAGACACCGCCGTCTACTAATCCGCTACCCACGTTTAGTGTTGCTAGGTCTCGTGGCTGCCCTGGCGATTGCTATTGTGGCGACTGTAACAGTAGACCTCGGTCCAGCACTGCGGAAACATGTGGAACGAGTTGGCACGGAACTAATCGGTCGCCCTCTCCATATTGGCAAGCTCTCGGTCTATCTTTTCCGCGGACAATTTCTGGTTGAAGATTTTGTTGTTGAGGGCCCAACGCTTGAGGATCGAGCATTTTTGACCGCAGACCAAGTCGTTATTTCTATGCCTTGGTCGGCACTTTTCCGTAGGGAATTGCTTTTCGATTCTGTCGCAATATCTGACTGGGCAATGGTAGTCGAGAGTTTTCCAGGCGACCGTCACACTTTCCCAGATCTCAGCGAATTGGCACTGTCCGAAGACACATGGTTTGTTACGACTCTAAGTGAAATCCATGCGGAACGCGGGCAATTTACCTATGAAGATCATGCGGCTCCCTGGAGCGTAGTAGGACGAGATTTTGATATTACCGTAACCAAGATGTTGGATTACAAAGGGCACGCGGAATTCTCAGAAGGCACGATACAGCTCCAGTCTTTTAAACCGATGCAAGTAGCTCTGCAAACCGATTTTCAGATTGCTGACGGTCAAGTGATTTTCGATCGACTAGACCTGCAGACTGATGGTGCGGAGTCGAACTTGACCGGCACAGCGGATATTATGAATTGGCCGGAACAGTTCTATCAAATTCGATCCGAACTAGATTTGCCAATTCTGCGTGACGTTTTCTTTCAGAATGAAGCCTTTACATTGTCTGGCGACGGCGACTTTGTGGGCACGTTTCACCTGTACGATGGTGGTCGTGATCTTCGAGGCGAGTTTTCGAGCGAACGACTAGGGCTCGACGGCAATCCGTTTTCCGAGGTGCGTGGGTCTCTCGAATGGCGGCGAGACGGTTTCGACATCAATGAATCCTCCGCAGTGTTCCACGACGGAACACTGGAGTTGTCTTATGCCTTAACGTCAGAGGATGAGGGTGGAACTGGTGTTGCCAGTCTGGGGGTGACTTACGACGATGTAGATCTGACCAGCCTGACTGATTTTCCTGAGTTTGACACCTTGCCACTTGCAGGACGGGCTGCCGGTTTGAATAAGATGTCTTGGCCACGCAGTAGCTTCGCTGACCGGGAAGGCACTGGTCGCATCGAAGTGTCACCACCCGACCTCATCACGCTTCAAGAGCGACGTTCGCCTATGGGTACAATTGTTAATACATCGCCCAGCAGGAACGTCCTAGAAGAGCGCCTGGCACTTGGGGGAGTGATTGAATATTCTCTCGGCTCTGGCGTGATCGATGTAGCGTCTGGTAGCCACCTAGCCACTCCTCACACGTTTCTATCCTTCGAAGGTCAGACAGCCTATGGTTTAGATTCACGTCTTCCGTTTCACATGACCAGTAGTAATTTGCAAGAAAGCGATCGTATTTTGGCTGGCTTGATGACCGTCTTTGAGCGACCTACTCAGGTGGTGGAAATCGGTGGAAGTGGGACATTTGATGGAGTACTAACCGGCGAATTAATCGATCCAAGTGTGAAAGGTCGATTCGAAGCTGAGCCACGGGCGTGGGATGTAATGTGGGGTGCTTGGGAAGGTGAAGCAACCATCGAGAACGGGTATGCGACTGTTCCAGGGAGTATTCTCACAAAAGGATCCTCTCAAATGTTAATCGATGGCCGTTTCACGTTTGATTATCCGAGAACTGATGGAGATGAAGAGTTTAATGGTCGCTTTAATGCAGAACAATGGCCGGTTGTAGATCTCAGGACTGCATTCGATCAATTGGAGTATCCGATTGAAGGGTTAATCACAGGAGACTTTCACTTATACGGTGAGTACATTGCACCGTTTGGATTTGCACGACCGACAGTACGAGAGGTGATTGCCTACGGTGAGCCGTTTGAATCAGCAACGGCCCTGCTGCGTTATGAGGGTGGTGGCGTGCGTTTGGATGGGATTGAAATTCGTAAACGTGAAGGCTTGATCACTGGTGCCGCATATGTCGACTGGGGTGGCACTTACACATTCAACGCGGACGGCCGTCGGATTCCCGTAGGCCTAGTGGCCGCCGTCTCAATGCCAGAACTTCCATTGGACGGGTTACTCCAGTTTACGGCCGGTGGTTCGGGTAGTTTTGATTGGCCAATTTACGACGTACAAGGTCGCATTGATACGTTGTTGATACGTGGTGAAACAATTGGCCCGATGACTGGTCGTGTTGGCGTACGAAACGAGCAGGCATCTGTCGAGCTGGAGGTTGCGTCACCCCTTATGGCGGTGTCGGCCTCGGGACAGGTTGCCATTACTCTGGAAGCTGATGCGGAATTGACCATACGATTTACAGACACTTCACTCGATCCTTTCTTGCGGGCTTTCGCACCACGATTTCTTCCGTTTGCGGATACGACTGGCAGCGGGGCGCTTAGGGTGCTTGGTCCACTGAGCAATCTTGCGAAGCTCAATGTTACTGCCAGCATTGAGCAACTGCAGTTAGTTCTGTACGATTACGAAGTTCGTAATAACGATTTAATCCAAATCATTTTGGATCAGGAGGTGGTGCAAGTTCCGAAGATGCAGCTCGAAGGGGAAGATACGGAATTGAGTGTCAGTGGTGAAGTGAGATTGGGTGAAGATCGTTTTGGGTTGCTGGTCACTGGCGAAGCGAACTTGGCGATTCTGCAAGGGTTTTTTAGTGACATTCGCAGTGCGGGGAACGCTGAGATTGTTACTGAGATTCGAGGATTAATTGAGGCACCAGTACTGTCAGGCTCTCTTGAGATTACTGATGGTCGTTTGCGACATTCCTCTCTGCCGCATTCCTTCGAGCAGATAAACGGTCGTGTTACGTTCGACAACGGCAATGTACGTATGGACGATTTAACGGCGACTTTAGGTGGTGGCGATGTGCAGTTTGGTGGGTCCATTAGTCTAGACGGATATCGTCTAGATGAATTCAGCATGTTGGCTATAGGTGAAGAAATACAGTTGCGATATCCGGAAGAATTTCGTTCTACTGTTGACGCCAATCTAGTCCTTCAAGGTCCCGTTGAGAATCCGGTGTTGTCAGGTGCGGTTGAAGTGAATGACGCAAGATGGGTCAGAACATTGGAAACGAATGCAGGTTTGTTTGATATTTTGAATCAGGACGCTGCAGTTGCTGGAGCACCTTCTGCTGATGCATTAGCTTTTCCTTTAAATTTTGATATCCGAGTGAATGTCCCAGGCACCCTGCGTATTAACGACCGGAATACGCGAATCGTATCGAGTGGGGAGCTTACACTTCGAGGTACGCCTATTTCTCCTCAGTTATTTGGTTTTATGGAGATTGACCGCGGGGAGGTGTTCTTTGAGGGGAATCGGTATGTAGTAACCCGAGGCAGCATGGATTTCACGAATCCTCGTGAAATCAATCCATTCTTCGATGTGGAAGCTGAGACGAGTGTGCGCGTGCCCGGTGAGATTTACCGTGTGGTTTTCCACGTCGCTGGTACTACTGACCGGTTCGTACCGACGTTGAGTTCAGATCCTCCATTACCGTCAAGCGACATTCTATCTTTGCTGCTCGGTAATGTAAGAGATCCTGCTGAGAGTGAGTTACGGGCTATTCGGACAGCTGATGAGACTGAGCAACAATTACTCCAAGCGCGTGCGGCACAACTGGTTACCGATCAACTTTCATCTGGGTTTGGGAGGATTTTAGAGAGTTCGTTGGGCGTCGATTCGTTTGAGATTACGCCTTCGCTTTCCGATGCCGCCTTGCGCGAGACAGCCTCGCTTAGACCAGCAGCTAGGTTAACCATTGGTAAACGTGTATCTGATCGCATTTACGCGACTCTCTCACGAACTCTGACCGGGACCGAACAGGATTTGCTTATCCTGCTTGAGTACGATCAAAGCGAGCAACTTTCATGGGTTCTCTCTCAAAACGAGGATCGAACTTACGCACTCGACTTTCGTGTAAGGCACGCTTTCTGATGCGGTCGTGGATTCGTGTGGAGCGGAGCTATTCGACCCGTGGCGTTGGTTGCTGCTTGATGGTGGTGTTTACACTCCTGTTGTTTGAGGCGTATCCATTACGGGCCGCTCCTCTCATGACGTACCTTGATCGCCAGATCATATCCATTGAGATCGTGGGCACCTCGTCTCAATCAACAGTTAAAGATCTTCAAGAGGTAATCGTTACGCGTGTTGGGGATCCACTGTTGATCGAACAAGTTCGAGACAGTATTTTTCATCTTTTCACGATTGGCCAATTTGAAGATGTTCGTGTAGAAGCTAGTGAGCACCAAAATGGCGTGGCGTTAAGGTATGTGGTTGTCCCGAAACGGACGGTCACAAAAATTGAATTTAAAGGTGTGCTCGGTCTGTCACGAAGGCGCCTTGGTCAGCTCGTTCGTGAACACTATGGTGAATCTCTCACGCTTACACAAACCCCTGAGGCCACGGAGTTACTCGAGTCTTTATATCGCGACAACGGGTTTATGAACCCTCGTATTGATGCTGTTACGAGTATCGATGAAGAGTCAGGTCGAGCCATACTGAATTTTGAAATCGAGTCTGGAGTGCGCGCAAATGTAGTCTCACTTAAGGTCACTGGTAGAACATTAGAGTCGTCGAACCAGCTGCTTACGCAACTTGGACTACATGTAGGTATGCCTTATGACCGCTTGGCGATCCGTCGTCGGTTGAGTGCGTATGGTGACTCCTTGAAGGAAAGGGGGCATTACGAGGCCGAAGTCAACCATAGCATTACCACCAATCTGAATAACACATCAATTAACTTGACGATTCATGCGAATCCGGGTCCGTTTGTGTTCGTGCAGTTCGATAATGAAGTCCTATCACCAGAAGAACAAGAGGCTTTGGTGCCTATAGCGCGAGAAGGATCTATAGATCTGGATTTGCTTGACGATTCCATCGATCGAATCAGGACACATTTTCGTCGGTTAGGTTACTCTCGTGTTGAAGCTAGCTATAGTTTGCAAGAAAATGACGAAGAGTTAAAAATCGTCTTTCACGTTTCGCCAGGACAAATTTACAAGGTAACCAATCCAGAGATTACCGGGAACCAGATGCTGTCCGACAGCGTGCTCCTGGAAATCATGGATATGCGTGCTGAGGATATTTTTGTGGAAGCCTCCTTGGATGGCAGCGTGGCTGCGATTATCGTGGCTTACCGGCTGGCTGGTTACTCACAAGTTTCTGTCAAAAAAGAAGTTGTGAACTCTTTGTTAGCTTCTGAAGATCCGTTTGTGAATTCACGGCTCGTTACCCCCCGCCTGACGATTAGTGAAGGTCCACGCGTCATTGTTCAGTCGGTCACACTAGAAAATGTTCCAGGTGAGGAAACTGACCTGTTGTTAGAGCGTCTAGAGTCAAAAGTGGCTAATCCATACGCACAAAGCAGGGTTTTCGGAGACCGGGGTCGGATACTCAATTACCTGCTCAGCCAAGGCTATGAACATGCTTCTGTGCAGGTCGATATGGCTTTTTCAGAAGATTCTACGAGGCTCGATTTACGTTTTATTATCGATCCAGGTGCTCAAGCTGTCGTCCACCATGTACTTGTCAGTGGCCATTCTAGAGTGAGCATTGAAACCATAAAACGCACTTTGGGTTTCCAATCTGGCGAGCCACTCAGTCGGGAGCGGTTAGCTGAAGGTCAGCAGCGCCTGAATTTATTAGGCATGTTCAATCGGATCCGCTTCACAGAATTTAATCACCATAGTGATACCCGTCGCGACGTGCTGGTAATGGTAGAAGAGGTGCCAGCAACGGTGTTGAGCTATGGTGGAGGATTTGAAGCTGGAACAACATTACGGCGAGAGAGTCAAGCCAGCGGTAGTGCGGTTGAGCGGTTTGAGTTTGCACCCCGTGGATTTGTTGAGATAGGCCGACGAAACTTGTGGGGAAAAAACCGCTCAGTCAATTTATTTGCGCGTGTCAGTCTTCGGCCGAACGACGACCAGGTTGGCAAAGAGGGGTCTAGTGGATACGGTTTCAACGAATATCGCGCACTATTCACATTCCGCGAACCCCGTGTGTTCGAGACGAGTGGCGAACTGGTTGTGTCGGCTTTTGTTGATCAATCTATCCGATCGAGTTTCAATCTTAAGCAACAGGGTGTAAATATAGAGTGGCGTCAGTCGTTCGGTTCCGGTGCGATCCTGAGCGGTGCATATTCATACGGTCAGAATACTTTATTTGATGAGCGCTTTAATCAAAGCGATCAACCGCTGATTGACAGGCTGTTTCCTCAAATCGGTCTGTCCGCTTTTTCCGGTACTGCCCTGCGAGATAGTCGTAATGATCCATTCGAACCAACCCGGGGATCGTTAATAAGTCTTGAGGCGAAGAGTGCCGGTCGACGTATCGGGTCCGAGGTCGGTTTTGCGAAGCTGTTGATGCAAGGGTTTCTGTACCGACGCTTACCAAGGTCGTCTGGTGTTGTATTTGCAACAGGACTTCGGCTTGGGTTCGCGAGAGGTTTTAGTCGGAGTATTGTGGAAATTAAAGCTGGTGGTCAAGCAACAGAGATGGTTGTTCAGAATCTTCCTGCGAGCGAACGATTTTTTGCTGGTGGGTCGACAACAGTTCGTGGATTCGCACTAGACCGTCTCGGTGACAGTTCAACTATTGACCAAGATGGATTTCCTCAAGGTGGCAACGGGTTGTTTATCATTAATAATGAAATCCGTTTTCCGATTAGAGGTCCTATTGGTGCAGTTGCTTTTCTAGACCTTGGTAATATATTCCAGGATGTTAACGATATGGCAGTAAATCGGATCCGAGGCGGTGCTGGGTTTGGTGTGCGGTACCGATCACCAATTGGACCGATCCGTGTTGACTTAGGTTTTAAATTAGATCGACGTCAATTCGGCAATCGGAAGGAAGGACGGATGGTGCTGCACGTAAGCGTGGGTCAGGCTTTTTGATATGTGGCCGCATAAGTGTATGTGGTGGTGTAAGTGCTAGGTGCTGCTAGGCATCTCAGACAGCTATATCAATACGCTTTCTGCGTGTTGGTATTCTTGGTTTTGACGGCTGGATCTGCAAGGCAAGATATTATCGATAAAGTTGTTGCTACAGTAGACGGCCAAATAATCATGTTGTCCGACGTTCGAGCGGTAACCGAGTTAGGAGTTTTAGTGATGGGCTCTAACGAAGGCTCTGAAACTCAGGCGACCTTTCGTTTGATTAACAGAATTCTCATCTTGGTTGAAGTTGATCGATTTGTCGTCTCAGAACCGCGTCAAACTGAGATTCAGCGTCGGATTGATGAAGTGAAAGAGCACCATTCAACAGTAAAGGCTTTTGAAACAGCGTGGAAATCTGTCGGCATGACTGAGGAACGCCTCTATCGACTTATTCGTAATGACCTGCGGATCGAGAGCTATCTCCGGCAGCGTTTTACGTCGACCGCAGAGCCGACTAATGCAGAACTAGTCCAACACCACAAAGAGAATCAGGATCTATACATCCGCAGTGGTTCAAGGATCCTCTTTAATGACGTACGTGAACTCGTCCGAGACGATCTGTTGGAAGAGCGGCGGCAAGTTATTATTCAAAATTGGATTGCACGATTGCGCGAGAGTGTGGAGATAGTTTACGTACCGTGACCAACGAGTTGCTCAACTAATCAGGTGATGGATAATCTGGATGAGGTTAAAGGAAGCGTGGCTAACAATCGGGCCGATAACGCTTCGTCGTACAAGATAGACGATACTCCACAGTGCACCAAGTAGAGTTGTGATGATTGCGGCGTCCCAACCTTGAATTAGATGTCCTGCTCCAAAAGCTAAACTAAAAAGGATAACGCCTGCAGCGCTTCCTCCCAGATACCGCTCGAAACGACAAAGGATGAACGCCCGCTGGATCTCCTCGCGTACACCGCCTGCTATGATGGCTACGAGCGCGAAGATGGAAGCGTCTGCGGTCGTTTGAATTAAAGGTTCGTAGGGGTTTTCCGGCACGTTATGAAGCCACGGTGCGAAGTGTTGGAAGCTGGCTGAAGCAACGACTACAAGGAATAATACAAGTGGGATAAGCAGGATGCTGAACTTGAATTCCTGTATGATTCCTCGTGAACCTAGGAAGAGCTTGCGAGGGCTTTCCCCATTGAGTGCTAGCAACCACAGGATTAACATTATTAGTACGATTGCATCGGCTAGCGACAATACCACGACGTAGTTCATTGCAAGACTGCCATCTGTTTCGAACGGTTGAAGTCCGATCGCCGTCATTACTTGAACGAGTAGTAATTGGGTGGGAAAACCCGAACAGATGATCACTTCGCAGAGTGCTCCGAAACGTTTGGTCAGGTGAGAGGATTCGTGGCCAACAATTCGTGGGTTTCCAAAGGACCGTTGCTGGTTTTTGGATAAGGTAAACTTGCTTGAAGGGGAGTCCTTGTCAGCCAGCACGGCAGAACTTTATCATAGCGATTTCATGGAACGTAGCTTGGTGGGCCGAAAACTTACAATAAGAAAACAAAGACATTGGATGATAGAGAAAGAAACCTCAAAAATGGCTATTTTCTCAACATCTAGCGTTTACCCTTAAAAGGTGACACCATATCTTGTAGTTTCTATCTTGACAAACCGACAGACAGGACACATAGTTGACCGCCTGAGAGCTGATCAGGCTCACCGAGAGGATCCCAGGTTCTCGACCCGGCTGTGAAGGCATAAATTGAGTAGTAGAAGTTCGAGATAAGTATTTCTTAAATTAGATCTAGACCGACCTTTTGGGCGAGGTGGTCTTTAGTAATGGGAGGCCAGTTATGGATAGAGAAACTGCGCAGCAAGCCGACGTTAATGATGCGCAGGTTTCGGCGCGACAACCAGACACGCCGAAATCAGGCCTTCAGTTTCCACGCGTATTTAGTCGCGAGAGCGTTGATCCCTTCGATGAGATTGCGTGGGAACAAAGATCGGCAACGATCGGAAATGAACATGGTGAACTTGTATTTGAACAACGTGATGTTGAGATACCAACGTTTTGGTCGCAACAGGCGACGAACATTGTGGTGTCGAAATATTTTCGGGGACAGCTAGGAACTCCAGAACGCGAGCAAAGCGTCAGGCAGCTCATTGGTCGCGTGGTCGACACCATCACAGAATGGGCTAGAGTGAAGCGCTACTTTGCAACTGAAGACGATTTGCAGGCCTTTAGTGACGATCTGAAGCATCTATTGGTTCAACAGAAGGCCGCTTTTAACAGCCCCGTTTGGTTTAATTGTGGTTTTGAGAAAGCTCCACAGTGCTCGGCATGTTTCATTAACTCAGTCCAAGACACTATGGAGTCCATTTTGACCCTAGCGAAGACTGAGGGGATGCTGTTCAAGTTTGGATCCGGAACCGGTTCAAACCTTTCATCGATTCGCTCGTCGCGGGAAGTGCTGGCTGGTGGTGGTACGGCTTCAGGTCCAGTTTCCTTTATGAAGGGTTATGATGCCTTCGCTGGTGTCATCAAGTCTGGCGGTAAAACACGACGTGCTGCCAAAATGGTAATTTTGAACGCTGATCACCCAGACATTGAAACTTTTATTAATTGCAAAGTGGACGAAGAGCGTAAGGCTTGGGCGCTTATCGACGCTGGTTATGACGGTTCGTTTACCGGGTCAGCGTACTCTTCAGTGTTTTTTCAGAATTCCAACAATAGCGTTCGGGTAACGGATGGTTTTATGCGGGCTGTTCTTGACGATGGTGAATGGCAGACTCGAGCTGTTCGCGATAACAGTGTTATGGACACGTATCGCGCGTCAGAGTTGATGAGTCAAATCGCCAGCGCTACGCACATCTGCGGTGATCCAGGCATGCAATTCGATACGACTGTCAATGATTGGCATACTTGTCCCAATACGGCTCGCATTAACGCGTCGAACCCCTGCTCGGAGTACATGTTTTTAGATGATTCCGCATGTAATCTGGCATCACTAAATCTGATGAAGTTTGTGGACGAGCGTGGTGATTTCACCGCTAGCGATTTTAGTGCGGCCGTGCGGACGTTAATTACAGCGCAAGAAATTATTGTTGATAATGCTAGCTATCCGAGTAAGCCCATTGAGCGTAATAGTCGTGACTATCGCCCACTCGGTTTAGGTTATGCCAATCTTGGGGCGTTACTCATGTCCCGAGGATTGCCCTACGATAGTCAAGCTGGTCGTGAGTACGCGGCGACCATCACGGCCCTCATGACAGGTGAAGCGTATGCTCAGTCTGCGCGGATCGCCAGAGATCAGGGTGGACCGTTTGCCGGATACGCCGATAATGCCGAACCATTCGCACGAGTAATGCGGAAGCACCGTCATTCCTTGAAGGATATCGATAGGACCAACGTCTCAAGTAGTTTGTATGCTGCAGCGAAAGAAGCATGGGACGATGCTCTCGAGTTGGGAGAAGAGTTCGGTTACCGTAACGCCCAAGCTACTGTGTTGGCGCCGACAGGGACTATTGGATTCATGATGGACTGTGATACCACCGGTGTCGAACCAGATATTGCATTGGTTAAGTATAAGAAGCTCGTTGGCGGTGGGATGATGAAAATAGTAAACCAAACCGTACCAATGGCCTTAGCTAGACTTGGATATGAAGAGGATCAGATTCAAGAGATCAGTGCATTTATCGATGAACATGAAACCATTGAAGGCGCGCCTCATCTCAAGGAAAAAGATCTACCTGTCTTCGATTGTGCGTTCAAACCGGCAAGTGGTGAGCGGTCCATTGACTACATGGGTCACATTCGAATGATTGGCGCGACCCAGCCGTTTATTTCAGGTGCTATTTCGAAAACGGTTAATGTTCCAAAGGAAGCAACGGTTGAGGAAATTCAGCAAGCTTATATTGATGCTTGGCGTTTGGGTACCAAGGCTGTATCGATCTATCGAGACGGGAGCAAGCGAACACAGCCATTGAATACATCGCGTGACGGTCAAAAGACGATCATTGATGGTATTGAGCAGCTGGTCGGTCAACCAGCGCGTCGTCGACTGCCTGACGAACGTAGCGCCATTACACATAAGTTCGACATCGCAGGCCACGAAGGTTATATCACCGTCGGGCTATTTGAAGATGAGTCACCAGGAGAGATTTTTCTCGTAATGGCTAAGGAAGGATCGACCATTTCAGGATTTGCCGATGCTTTTGCTCAAGCAGTTTCTTATGCGTTGCAGTACGGCGTGCCCCTGCAGGTCCTTGTCGACAAATTCAGTCATGTACGTTTTGAGCCTTCTGGCATGTCGAAGAACCCAGAAGTGAGATTTGCTAAGTCGATTGTGGATTACATATTCAGATGGCTAGCCACAAAGTTTCTCTCGCCGGGAGCACAATTTAACGCCGGGGTAAATAGTGATAAGCCTGTTGAGGTTAAGACTGACGAATTAGAGCCACCGATTAACGAATTAAGCATTGGGTCAGGGAAGACTCCAACAACATTTGCAGCCATTCAGAATCAAGAGGACGCACCACCCTGTTCCATGTGCGGCGCCATTATGGTGCGCAGCGGCAGTTGTTACAAATGCAATAACTGCGGCACCACCAGTGGTTGCGCATAATAGGATTACGTTAACAGACATAACTGGGCCGTTGCCTGATGGTGGCGGCCCAGTTTTATGTAGAGGTAGATAGCTAAGAATACCTCAATGAATTTCGTAGATTGGTATGAGTATGGAACTCGAACTAAAAGATAAGGTTGCAGTCATAACGGGCTCGAGTCGAGGCCTAGGTTTTGCAAGTGCTCGTGTGTTGGTAACGGAAGGATGTCGAGTATGTATTTGTGCGCGAACAAATGATCAATTAGCCAAAGCCGAACAAGAGTTACAAGAAGTAGCTGGTCGATCAGATACGGTGCTCGCTGTTCCAGCCGATGTAACCACGACAGATGGTATTGCCACAGTAATTAATAGTTCTATTGCGAGATTTGGTCGTCTAGATGTGCTTGTTAACAATGTAGGCCAAGCTGGTGGTGGAGATATTGTGCAGACTACCGACGAGGACTGGCGTGATGCCCTAGACTTTACCTTGTATCCAGCCATTCGAGCATCGCGACTAGCCGTGCCTCACATGCGTCGGGCTGGTCGGGGTGCGATCATTATGATTGCGTCGATCTGGGGACGTGAATCGGGCGGACGTATGACTTACAATGCCGTCAAGGCGGCCGAAGTTAGCTTAGCCAAATCCATGGCTAGGCAACTCGCGCCTGACGGAATACGCGTTAATAGTGTAGCGCCGGGTTCGATCTCGTTTCCAGGCGGTTCATGGCACCGACGCCAACAAGAAGATCCTGAGGGCATGGCGAAATTTATTGAATATGAATTACCGTTCGGTCGATTTGGACAAGCAGACGAGGTCGGGCAGGTAGTTGCGTTTCTTGCATCTGAACGAGCAAGTTGGGTGAGTGGAGCCTGTATTACGGTCGATGGTTGTCAGTCTCGTTCACTGATTTAATAATTACTCTGCAAGGTTGTACGTGTAGATCAAACCGGCTCATTACTGGTCGTTCCAGTAATCGATACCACTCATGCTGACTTGGCTTTATCTTTCTTGCGTGCTGTGCGAAGTTTCTTTTGGTTTTCGACCGTTTGAGCTCCGTACTTCTTCGTGAAACGCTCGACGCGGCCTTCTGTGTCAACCAGCTTCTGTTTTCCAGTAAAGAACGGATGACAACTGGAGCAGATTTCCAAACGCAGTTCGGGCTTGGTCGAACGAGTATTCCACGTTGCGCCACAAGCACAGTGGGCCTCGACTTCGTAGTGCTTAGGATGGATCCCTTCCTTCAAGCGTTCTCCTTCCGATATAGCTGAAGATATTATTATAGCATGCTGATGCTCACCGGCCGCGTGTGCGTCTCGACCTGTTTTCTATGGTGTTGGTGTTTGCTCCATTCATCTTGGAAATCGATGCTAGAAATTCTTCGTTATTCTTGGTTGTTTTCATCTTGCTAAGCAACAATTCCATGCACTCTTGGGGTTCAAGAGGATTCAACACCTTCCGCAGAACCCAAATTTTTTGCAATTGGTTTGGAGCAATGAGGAGCTCTTCCTTGCGGGTGCCACTCTTTTGCACGTCAATTGACGGATATATTCTTCGATCTGCAAGTTTACGGTCAAGATGAATTTCTAGGTTACCTGTGCCCTTAAATTCCTCGAAGATAACATCATCCATGCGCGAGCCTGTGTCAACAAGGGCAGTGGCGATCATTGTCAGTGAGCCACCTTGTTCTACATTTCGTGCGGCACCAAAGAAACGCTTCGGGCGTTGGAGAGCATTGCTGTCGATACCTCCGGACAAGACCTTGCGAGAGGATGCGATCGTAGAGTTATATGCGCGGGCTAGACGCGTAATCGAATCGAGTAAAATTACGACATCTTGGCGATGTTCAACAAGGCGCTTCGCTTTTTCAAGAACGATTTCAGCTACCTGAATGTGCCGTTGGGAAGGTTCGTCGAAGGTAGACGCTACAACTTCTCCACGTACTGAGCGCTGCATGTCAGTGACTTCCTCTGGTCGCTCGTCGATCAACATCACAATTAAATGAGCATCAGGATGATTAGTGGCGACGCCATGTGCGATTTTCTGTAGCAGCATTGTTTTCCCGGTGCGCGGTGCTGCAACGATGAGACCTCGCTGGCCTTTTCCGATTGGCACCATGAGGTCCAAAACTCGACAAGATAGATCTTCAGGTGTGGTTTCGAGGCAAAGCTGCTTATCTGGATAAAGAGGCGTCAAGTTTTCGAATAGGAGACGTTGATGGACTCGTTCCGGTGGTTCAAAATTAACCGTGTCTATTCTTGACATTGATGCGTACTGTTCGCCGTTCCTCGCTTGTCTCACTTGCCCTGAAATGATGTCACCTGTCTGCAGATCTAACTTCTTGATTTGGGTTTTGGAGAGATAAACATCTTTAGGTCCGGGCAGGTAGTTCGAAGCGGGGGTCCTAAGGAATCCGAACCCATTAGGAAGTTTCTCAAGTATGCCTTCGGTCGTATCAGTGTCTCGCATTTGTCTTATGGTTGAGGGAGGTTCATTGCTATAATTGTTTTCCAGAGTTCGTTCATTCCTTTACCGGTCTTAGCCGAAACAAACAATCCCGAGGTGCCGAAGGATTCTTCCAGTGCCTGGTCGGCTCGATTGCGCTGTGTGCGAGATAATGTATCGACTTTCGTGCCGATGACT
>Ga0257111_1000641_pt1 | contig 14322 bp, 13 predicted proteins | sample LP_taG_6_FD_191567 | JGI IMG/M metagenome (GOLD analysis project Ga0257111, IMG submission 191567) | Marine microbial communities from Northeast Subartic Pacific Ocean, Canada - LP_J_2015_P26_500m | ecosystem: Environmental > Aquatic > Marine > Oceanic | place: Canada: Northeast Subartic Pacific...
TAAAATAAACAAAAATTCTCGGAAATAATTTTCTATTAAAGGGTCAAAAACAAAGTAATAAATAAGAGCTGCTAGAAAACTTCCTGCTGTACCTGGTGCTACTGGAGAGAGTCCCGAGCCAAATCCCAATGCTATAAATGAAAGTGGTTTTTTTAAATTCATATCATTTTCTAGAAATGTTCAAATCCAGATTTTATTTTAACTTCCAAGCCTTCTTTATTGATTACCTTTACTAAATTTCCTTCTGTCATTCTACCTATAGCTGTAATTTTGATGCCTAGTTCTTTGGAAATAGACGATATTTCTTCTAAATTACTTTCATCAGCAGAAAAACAAATCTCGTAATCATCGCCCTGATTTATTTCGTTAGCTGTTAAAGGTCGAGAGAGTTTCGTCGGAATATTATCCAATAAAATTTCACATCCAAGATTAGATGCCCTACAAATATGCCCCAAGTCTTGGATTAGTCCATCAGAGACATCAATTGCGGCACTGGCTATTCCTATCAACCTTTGTCCTAGATCAATTCTAGCTTTAGGTCTGAGATAGGCTAAATTTTCATTTTTATTCTCCTCGCCTTCTCTTAAAGACTTCAATTCCCTGGCTGCTTCGCCTATGAAACCCGAAACAAAAACTAAATCCCCTTTTGAAGAACCCTTTCTTGTTATAGCTTTACCGGGATCAGAATACCCCGTTACTTGAACAGAAATAGACAAAGCCCCTTTAGTTGTATCACCTCCAACCAAAGGAAGTCTAAATTCATCAGAAACAATTCGTAAACCTTCACTGAACTCCTTTAACCAATCCTCATCATAGCTTTCCATTGACAATGCTAAGGTGTACCAAGCTGGGGTAGCTCCGCACGCAGCTAGATCACTCAAAGCAACAGCCACAGACCTATAAGCAATATCTTTTGCCTTCATGGAAGATAAGAAATGAATACCCTCTATTGAGGTATCAATTGAAACTACCGATTCTTTATCGTGAGGGTTACTAATGATAGCAGCATCATCACCAACAGAAACCCTGATGCCCTGTTCTGCTAAATAAGCAGAGCCGACATCAGAGAAATACTTCTGAATTATTTTACGTTCGCCCAAGGACAATACCTCCTCAGACAATTAGAGATTTATTCTGGAATAGCTTCAAATAAGCCTGTAGCTCCCATTCCGCCACCTACACACATAGTTACTATTCCGTACTTTCCACCAGTACGTCTTAGCTCTCTGGTAAGGTGACCAACTTGCCTTGAACCTGTCATACCAAAAGGGTGTCCAATAGCAATCGAACCACCGTTTATATTTAACTTTTCAGCAGGGATATTAAGCTGATCTCTTATGTAGACAACTTGAGAAGCAAATGCTTCGTTAAGCTCCCACAGATCTATGTCTTCAACGGTTAATCCAGCTGATTCTAGTAATTTAGGGATAGAAAAAATAGGACCGATTCCCATTTCATCAGGTTGGCAACCAACCGTGGTAAAACCCCTGAAGTAAGCTAAAGGCTTTAAACCCAGTTCGTCTGCCTTTTCTTCACTCATTACCAAAGTTACCGAAGCACCATCAGAAAGTTGGGAAGCATTACCTGCAGTTACCGATCCATTTTCTGGATCAAAAACTGGATTTAAACTTGCAAGACCTTCCAAGGTAGTTTGAGGTCTGTTGCAATCATCTTTATCCACCACAACATCAACTTCTTTTTCTGCACCTGTTTCTTTGTTCTTAAGCATCATTTTTGTTGCCATAGGAATAATTTCATCATCATACCGACCTGCATCTTGAGCAGCTGCACACCGTTGCTGGCTTGAAAGTGCATACTCATCTTGTTCCTCTCTTGATACATTGTATCTTTGTGCCACGGCTTCAGCAGTTGTTCCCATAGCATGATAGATACCGGGAGCTTCGGCTGCTAAGTCCTCATTAACATACATGTGCATGTTGGTATGACCTTGCGATGTGCTAATAGATTCAACACCGCCAGCAATAATACAATCTGAAAATCCACTTTGGATTTGAGTCGCCGCCATAGCAATAGAATTAAGACCTGATGAACAGTAACGGTTTACGGTTATTCCACCAGTTGTAATGGGTAGATCAGAAAGAACAGCAACATTTCTAGCAATATTATGGCCTTGTGCACCTTCAGGGTTACCGCATCCCAGAATGACGTCTTCAACTAACGACGGGTCTACACTTGGGTTTCTTTTCATAATGGCATTTACTAAATGAGCTGCCATATTATCTGCACGAGTATTGTTAAATCCTCCTCTGAAAGACTTAGCTAATCCTGTTCTAACGCTATCCACTATTACTGCATTACGCATATTTTCTCCTTTTTAAAACCTTATTTTATTTGATTTGGGGCCGAAATGTTAGGACACAAAAATAGATTAAGCAAGTTTATTTTTTGTATCAAAAACTAAATTTTATCTATGATGATTTCATCCGAATCAACCGGCAAAACTACCATTGTGCCGTCTTCTGATAAAACCCAATTTTTTCTTACTTGATTTACCCCTCTCGTAAATATCTTTTCCGTTAAATAATTTCTTGGAGCAGGTGTTAGATGGTAAAAAATCAATTGTTTTACCTCAGCCTTATTAGCTATCTCGGCTGCTTCTATGAGTGTTGTGTGATAAGTTTTTATATCTGCCATAACTTTGGCTTGAAGACTATTTCCACGATTAGATGCCATTTCTTCTATAATTGAAACCATATGATTTGCTTGAGCTTCGTGAAAAAGCACATCAACACCCATGGAATTATCTATGACACTTTGGGCATAAGACGTATCTCCAGTAATGACGATTGTCCTTCCTTTGTATTCAAATTTGTAACCTAAAGCGGGTTTTATAGGCTCGTGAATGACTTGAAAGGCTGTAATTTTAAGATCTCCATTGTTCCATATCACTGGACTGTCTAGATCAATAGTATTTGCCTTAAAGCCAGCTATAGCTAAAGGAGCAACTTCATCTCCATGATGTTCGTTTCTAAAGAAATAATCAGGTTCATAAGCAGCTTCAAAACCTCTGGTAACTAAAGATACTCCCTCAGGACCGTAAACCTCTAGTTTGCCTTTTCTCTTCTGCATTATCCATGTAGCAAGGTGCAGATCAGCTAAATCAGATATATGATCAGAGTGTAAATGAGTCAATAAAACCGCCTTAATTTTACCGTAAGGTATATTCCAGCTTCTTAGGTTATTAGCACTTCCGTCTCCTATGTCGACAATAAATATATCTTCACCTGCCTTTACCATGATACAAGTCTGCGCTCTTCCAGGACTTGGAATTGGTGACCTTGATCCGCAGACAGCGGCACTCAATGCATCTACCTTAGAAAGGTTATTTGATTGGCTGGCCATCCCCTCAACAACAGATGCCATGAGCCTGTCTTGGACTGAAGGAACTTGGATTAGCACAAAAGCAGTTATACAAAAAACAGTCACTGCACCAATAATTCTTAAAATAATTTTCAACTACATTCTCCTATATAACTATCTCTATTAAGCTAGGTCCTTCAGAATTCATCCCGTCTGAAAAAGCTTTGTGGAATTCTTCTACGGTCAGAGTCCTCTTTGCTGGCACCCCTAACGAGTTAGCAAGAGAAACCCAATTAATCTCAGGATTATCTAAAGATAGCATTGAATTTGCCCTATCCCCTGTTTCTAGCGCTCCTACCCTTTCTAGTTCTACTTGTAATATTGCATAAGCTTTATTAGAAAAAATTAGGTTTGTAACATTGAGTCCTTCTCTCGCTTGAGTCCATAAAGACTGAATGGTATACATTGCACCACCATCTCCATGAAGACAAACAACCGGTCTATCCGGAGCGCCGATTGCAGCTCCCGTTGCTAAAGGTAAACCTTGGCCTATAGAACCTCCTGTCAAAGCCAACCAATCAAGCGGTTTAGCACTCCAAGCATGTGGCGTTACAAAAAAACCTGAAGTTGCAGCCTCATCACAAACCACAACGTCTTCGGGTAAAAGACTAGCAAACAAAGGACCCAAGGTTGTAGGGTTCAATTCACCTGAAGTTGGAGCTTGAACGTCATTCTCAGGAATTAAATGTTGATCAATAGAATTTCCTTTCAACATGTCACTCAGAGCATGAAGAGCATATTTACCGTCTTGAAAAGGAGAAGCCAATTCAATCAGCTTACATTCTTCGGGCGATAAAAAACTTTTCTTTCCCGGATAAGCAAAGAAAGAAACAGGCGGTCTAGTACCAATAAAAACCATAGATTCAACACCAGTCAAAAATTCTTCTGCCAGTTCTGAAAAATAAGGAATGGGCTCAACCTTAGTAAGACCGGCCCCTCTTCGGTGGCGTTTTACGAAAGTATCCGTAGCTAGTCGACAACCCGAAGCTGTAGCTATTTTTCCGGCCAACGTTACAGATTCTTCATCGAGGAATTCACCTCCCAGAAATAGCATAGTATTTTTATCTGCGGACAAGGCTTTAAAGGCCTCATCAATTAACGCATCATCAATAGAGTCAGGGCCTTGGATATCTAATTTTTTACCAACGTTATCTGTTTCACCCCAAGCACAATCCGCTGGGACGAGCATGGTCGCAATTTGACCTGGAAATTTATGAGCAGCTTGCCAAGCTTCTGCCCCTACAAAGGACAGATCATCAGGAGACGAACTTCTTCCAACCCAATCGGAACTAGCATTTGCAAGTCCATCTAAATCAGAAGTTAAAGGAGCATTGTATTTAAGATGATAAGTTGCATGATCTCCAACAATATTAAGCATTGGGGTCCTAGCTTTTTTAGCATTGTGTATATTTGCAAATCCATTTCCTAATCCAGGACCTAGGTGTAATAAATTAGCTGCAGCCTTGCCAGACATTCGAGCATAACCATCTGCAGCTCCTGTAACCACTCCTTCAAATAAACCCAATACTGGTCTTACCTCGGGATGATGATCAATTGCTGCAACCAAGTGCATCTCTGAAGTACCCGGATTAGCAAACACGACTTCTAAGCCATTCTTTATCAAAGTTTTTAAGAGTGCATCTGCCGAATTCATTTTGCTCTTTGTATTAACTCAACCTAACGATACGTGTTCCTATATTTCCACCCGCTAATAAATCTACAAAAGCTCTAGGAGCTGCTTCTAGCCCTTCAACTTTATCCGTTAGAATTTTTAGATCTCCAGATTCGATCCACTCTAATATTTCCGAAGTAGCTTGATCATATTTTTCTGCAAAATCAAAAACTAAAAAACCTTCCATTTTTATACGGTTATTGATTAAAAGTCCCGGGATACCCCTAGGTCCAGGTTCAGGAGAACTTGTATCGTATTGAGAAACAACTCCGCAACAAGCAATTCGACCACCTGTATTCATCCTAAACAATGCTGAACCCAATATCATTCCACCTGTATTATCAAAATACACATCCAGGCCATTAGGGGTTGCATCTTTAAGGTTTTGTCTAAAGTTTGCATCTTTGTAATTTAGTGCTGCGTCAAAGCCAAGTTCTTCTATAAGAATATTGCACTTATCATCGTTTCCACAAACTCCTATTACATGACAACCTTTAATTTTAGCTATTTGGCCAACCATGTGGCCAACTGAACCAGCAGCAGCGGAAACCATAACCGTATCTTTAGACTTTGGATCCCCTACTTCCAATAATCCAAAATACGCCGTTAGCCCATTGATACCCAATGGTCCTAAGTAAAGTTCAGGATCAACATCATCACGCATTAATGTTAAAGATTCTATTTTTTGTAGCGAATAATCTTGCCAGCCAGTTTGCGTGAGAACCTTGCTACCAACAGGAAAAGATTCTTCAGCACTTTCTACAACTTCACCAATTCCAGTACTATTCATGACTATTCCTGCCGTCGGGGCACCAGCATAGCTTGCACTCCCTTGTAAACCTGCCCTAGTACCAGCTGTAATAGCAAAAGAAATAGTTTTAACTAGAACCTCTCCTGAACTAGCCTGTGGTAATGACGATTCAACTAATCTGTAGTTACCTTCAACCAGTTTTCCTTCCGGCAGACTATCAATGATTACTTGCTTATTTTTTTCCATTTTTCTTCCTTATATCTTTATTTAGCAAGAGCAGCTACGGCAGATCTTTTTGCATCGTAGTTAACAAAAATTGGAGAAGACCATGCCTTTTCTTCAGATGTTGATAAGCAATCATCTTCACGAGCTGTTTTAAAATCACCGTGACAGATATTCACCTTCTCACATTCCCCAGATTCATTATAAGTACATCTTAAATTGTTGGCGTTGATGACCGCAGATGGTTCTTGAACAGCTCTAACGTAATACGAAGCATCTCTTGAAGAACTTTCAAAGCTTTCATCTGTAAAAGTTATTGAACAACCTTCTCCATTCATTGGACATTCAAAAGATTGCCACACGTCTTGTATTAGATTATTTACATCTTCTCCTGCATACATTTGCGGAGTAATTTTGATGACTTCAATTCGTGATATTTTCTTTCTAACATCCGAAGGGTTATAACATTCATTTTTGCAAATACTCATGACGTCCTCTTGAGACAATTGCGTTGAGGAGTAATCCGGACAGCCTGGTTTTTGTTCAAAAGCGCCTAGTGCTTTTACAGAAAATGTAGGGTTTTTAGATTGGACTACTTCTCCTCCCATTGGAACAATTCCGTCTTCTTCTATCAGGTCAAACCAGAGCAATATCCTATCTCCGCTAGTCCCATAAGTTTCTTTTCGTTTCATTCCATCCCAAATTGACTGACGATCTCTTCCTGCAGAATGAACAGCTGCCAATCCTCCGGTTGTAAAAAAGGATGCTTGTCTTTCGGCTTCAAATATATCAAAACCCTGCTTTTGTTTTTGTAAATCTTCAGGAGCTATGAACAGCGGTTCTGATAAAGGCTCTTCCATGGGGAAAAGCAGTTCACTTATATCAGTACTGGTTGCACCATTGGCTTCAGTGGTAACAAATCTATCGATTTCTTTGTAACCTGTGCCAGGTCGAGCACGATGATTATCGCTTGAAGCAATAAAACCAAAATTAAATCTTTTAACTTTTTCTTCGTCGAAATTACTTATCGCTAATGCGTATTGAGCAGATCCACCTGGTCTGTAATTAAAAGAAGGTATGAAACAATCTTTGCATTGACCGGAATCAAGCCAATCTTCTATTTTAACGCCAGGCACAGAATGGAAACCACCTGCTCCCATGTTTGCAAAGTTAGAACGAGTTTCTTCTTCTCTTATCGCGCATTCAAGGCTATCTATTCCTTCTGCCAAACACCTTTTTGCAATAATTTCCCCAGCCTTCCAACAACTAGGAAGATATTCCGTAGTTGGTTCTGGGCAGGATAAAGAGCCATCATCATTCTCTATAACAGCCCTCCAAGGCCTGTATTCTTCTGAATTTCCATGCCCAGACATCACTTCTATCAGGATTTGTAAATTTTCATCATTAAAATCCCTAGTTAATTGTTTATCCCACGAAATATTAGGAGGACTGTAAAAGCCCCAAGTATTTCCATGAGGAATGACAATGGTAGGAATGTCTAATTCATTTAATTTTGTATAAAGGTCTTGGGGTGTCACTGCACTTTCGTAACAGTCCACAGGCAATAAATCAGAGCTAACACCTTCTTCACAATAAGGTACGCCTGATAGCTCTTTTCCAAACTCAATAAAATTAAAGTAACGATGACGATTTTTAAAGTCCAAAACGGCTAATGGTTTAAATTGTTCCGCGCTAGAGCCTAATGTCTGCCTCATTCCTACCGTAGCAAGACCACCTGCCCCTATGGGTCTTTTTGGAGTCTTACCTTCTTCAATATCTAAAAACATCACGTTCTTATGGCCGAAGTGATCATTCGCCCGTCGTCCTACTTGCGTCCATTCAAAGCCTAAAAAAGTAACCATATCAGGATCTTCCTCATCAGCGGGAGCATTGCATTGCCTCACGGCTTCTTTGATTTCTTGCCACTTTCTAGGCGAAGAGGCTTCAGCATGATCCGTTGTTACCCAAAAATCTATCGCAGAACAAAACCGAGCATAGTCACAAGCATCCGATATTGGATGAGGTCCTTCTCCATTTAATATGGGTAAACTCCAAAGGAATGCATCCGTTGAATATGAGGTGTGTACATGAGTATCACCAAATAAAATTTGTTTGGCACCAGGCATAAACTCTTCTTGGGCTTTACCTTTATTCTCAACGAGATTTCTAGGGTAGACATCCGCTACAGAAGAGCCTGCAGGTTCTAAGTCTCCGTACCAATTAAACTGAACACCAAGAAGATAAACTACGACCACCAATACAAGACTGCCAATAAGAGAGTAAAAATATTTCATATCAATAGTTTAGACATTAATACACGGTTCGTCATGGATTGGGGTAAGATTTTGTAAATCAATTATCATTCCAAATTAAGCTTTCTTTCCTAGTAGAGCATCTTCAAAAACTCTGACCTTTAGCTCTTTTGCCTCTTCTGCAGAAAGCATCTGATTCTCTCTCAGTTCAATCCAATAACCAGTGGAATTTATTGAGGTTAAATAAATTTGCATTGAAACATCCAGTTCCTTTACTTCGGGTAGCCATTTGTACATTAAAGACTTTAAATTAATCTGATTTTTTTCATAATTAACTTGAAGTGTTTTATATTTCCACTTATTGGCTAAAGTTGCTCTAATGAATTGCAAAAAGGTTTCGTACATTTTTGCTTCTAGTTCAAAAAGATCCCTTATTCTTCGACTTAAATCTCCCTCAGGGCGGATTTTAATGAAAGCTCTATCACTTGAATCCTTAACTCTCTCATCCATCTTTACGAAAAGTGACTCTTTATCTTGGAAATGCCTGAATACAGTTCTTATGCCTATTCCTGCTGCATCAGCAACTTCTTGAGCAGTAGGCTCTAATGTCCCTTTCTGAATAAGCTTCATCATCGCATCTACAATAATTGTTTGACTGGTGAGGCTCCTAAGTCGTCTCCCATCTTTTTCAAATGCTTTCAATGAATTAGTCGCGGGCATTAGACAAAGATAAACTATTGTCATAATATATGTCAATTAAATTGGAGAAGTTTATGGAAGTAAAAAATGCAGTCATGCCTAATGAAGCTCAACTAAAAGAGTTTAACGAGCAAGGAGAAGAAAAACCTATCTTCATGGTGAATCTACTGAAGTTCAAAGAAAAGGCACAATATCCTGATAAAAGGGAAACTGACTTAAGCGGGGAAGAAGCCTACGCAATTTACGGCCAAGAAGTTATGGGTCACTTAGCTAAAGTTGGAGGCAAGCCAATTTTCGGCGGAAATGTTGATAGATTGATGCTAGGAGAAGTCGAAGAACTTTGGGATAAAGTTGCTATAGCCATGTACCCTTCCAGGAAGGCCATGTTAGAAATGATAATGGACCCTGATTACATAGAGAGCGCGCAACACAGGGCTGCTGGCTTAGACGGTCAATTAAACATTGAAACTTCGGTCGAAGGTATGTTTAAGGACTCTTAGATGCTTTCTAACGAAAAGATAACTCTTATTGGAGCTCCTCCTTCTCCATACACACGTAAAATGATTGCCTTGCTTCGTTACCGGAACATTCCTTATGAGATTATCTGGGGCGATCCAGGCCAAATACTTGATGAAGGAGGAATCTTCGCCGAGTTAGGAATAGAAAAACCAAAACCGGCGCTTCTTCCTACTTTTATTATGCGAGATGAAAGAGGTGAACTTAAAACGGTTACGGATTCAACGCCTATCATTAGGCGACTGGAAGACGAGTTTGAAGGCCGAAGTGTTATTCCAAATGACCCCGCCTTATGCTTTCTTAATTATCTCCTAGAAGATTTTGGTGACGAATGGGTCACAAAATATATGTTCCACTATCGATGGCACTTTGAAGAAGATGCCGATAATGCCGCCTCATTATTGCCCTTGAACAGTAATGTAAATCTCGCTCCTGAGAATTGGGAAGTATTTAAAAATTACATTGGGCCAAGACAAATAGAAAGGCTTTGGGTGGTTGGCTCGAACAACACAACCGCACCCATCATTGAACAAAGCTACAGGCGTTTCTTAAAAATTATGGAAGATCATCTCCAGAATTTACCATTCTTGCTTGGGAAAAGACCAAGCTCATCAGATTTTGCAATCTACGGTCAACTGACGCAATTAATAGGTTTTGACCCTACCTCCAGAAAGCTAGCCCATGAAATTTCTCTACGAACTGTTGCTTGGATCAACAGTATGGAAGATTTATCAGGACTCAATCCTAAAAACAATCCTTGGGCGGACGTGGAATCGCTACCTGAAAGCATGAGAGAATTGCTTACAGAACTTGGTAGAGGCTATGTACCTGCCCTTTTGGCAAATAAAGATGCATTAGAAAAAGGGGAAGAAGAATGGGAAGCACAAATCGACGATGCTAAGTGGACCCAAAAAACTTTTAATTACCAGGGGAAATGCTTGCAATGGATCAACCAAGAATTTTATTCTTTAACAGATCGTGACCAACAAAGAGTTCATGAATTAATTAAAGGTACGGGATGCGAAGAACTACTACTGAAGAAATAATATGAAGATATTAAGAACACCGGATGAAAGATTTAATGATTTAAAGGATTATCCCTTTGAACCTCACTACACAACAATTAAAACTGACGATGGCAGTGACTTGAGGATACATCACGTTGATGAAGGTCCAAAAGATGGCCCAATTCTCTTAGCCATGCACGGTCAACCGGTATGGAGTTATTTGTATTCAAAAATGATTCCTTTTTTAGTGGAAGCTGGAATAAGAGTTATTGCACCTGATCTTCCGGGGTACGGAAAATCTGACAAGCCAGCTTCTAGAGAAGACTACAGTTATCAAAATCAAGTGGACTGGATGGTTGATTGGCTTAATGCCAATGATCTACAACAACTTACTTTTTTTGCCCAAGATTGGGGTGGTTTAATAGGTTTACGAATGATTGCAAGAGAACCGGATAGGTTTATAAAAGTTTCAGTAGGCAATACCGGATTGCCTTATAGCCCGGATGTCCCAGAAGAGGTTATTAAAGAAATAAAAGGCTTCAGAGAAAGTAACTTAAAATTGACTCCTTTTTCTATGCAAAAAGAAGTCAGAGAAATGGACAGCGGAAAGACGCATCCTGGATTAAAATTCATGTATTGGCAAAAATTCTGTTGGGATACGGTGGATTTACCAACCGGGTTTTTAATGTCACAAGCAATGGGTAAAAACTCTATTGTCTCGACCATTTTAAATTACGTTTTCGTAATGCTAGGTATCAGTGGCTATTCGCCTTTTAAATCTGATTTGGCCAAAGCTTATGATGCGCCATTCCCTGACTCAAGCTATAAAATGGGTCCAAGAGCAATGCCCAGTCATGTCCCTATAATCCCTGATCAATCCCTGGAAGAACAAAAAAAAGCGAGAGAATTTTTTGCAACATGGGATAAACCATTTTTAAGCGTTTTTGCAGGTGATGATCCGGTAACAAATGGCATTGAAAAGGACGTTTTAGAGATGTGCCCTAACGCAAAAAGTGCTCCACATATTGGTGGCGGTCACTTTTATCAATGGAGTCGACCCAAAGAATTATCAGAATTATTAGTAAATTTTATAAAGGAAAACTAAATGAACCGAGTTACACAACATACAGGCTCCAAATACCCAATCATTCAAGCACCTATGGGCTGGATAGCAAGAAGTCAATTGGCTTCTGCGGTTTGTAATGCCGGAGGCTTTGGCGTTATTGAAACTTCCTCGGGAGAAGTGGACAATTGCAAAGCCGAAATAGAGAAGATGTCAGAATTGACTGATCAACCTTTTGGAGTAAATCTTCCTCTACTCTTTTTAAGAGACGAAAGCATGGTGGAGTTTTGTGTTCAACACGGAGTGAAGTTCGTCACTACTTCAGCCGGAGATCCCTCGAAATATATCGATATTCTAAAGTATGCAGGCATCACGGTTTATCACGCTGTACCCAGTGTTAAAGGTGCTCTAAAAGCTGCTAACTGTGGTGTAGATGGACTAGTAGTTGAAGGTACAGAAGGCGGTGGATTTAAAAGCCCAGAAGAAGTTGGTCTCTTTGTTCTCATTCAAGCCATCAGAAAACAAATAGATTTGCCCATCATTGCTGCAGGAGGTATTGCTGATGGAGCAGGAATGGCAGCGGCCTTTGCAGTTGGGGCTGAAGGCATACAAATGGGAACTCGATTTGTTTCCAGCAAAGAAAGTCCGGTTCATGAGAACTTCAAGAATTATATTTTTGATTCTTCATTGAATGGAACGTGGATACTTAATAAGACCTCTAAACCAGTGATTAGAGCTTTAAGAACAGACTTTACACAAAAAATCCTAGAAGCAGGAGAAATGGAAATGTCTGCTATGGGTAAAATACAAGATCTTTATTTCGGTGGCGACATGAATGCCGCCCCCGCTCTATCGGGTCAGTCTGTTGGCCTGATTGATGGTATGAAATCAGCCAAAGAGATCATTGATGATACTATCAAAGAATTTAATGAAACGTGTTCAAAAATGGGAAATCTTAAATTATAAAAATGTTTAGTTTTAATCTTCTTCCCTCTCCAGCAGATAACGAATACAGAGGCAACAAGGCAGCTTTTTGGTTTTTCATCGCTTTTGTTTGCTTAATGACGTGGAGATCCATTATCCATATGTTCTTTGAAGAATATGGAGCGCATAGTATTGCCAATATAATAGTATTAACGGGTGATCCAGATCCTATGCCACTCCTGTACATATTCTTTTCTTTATGGGGCTTTGCTCAGCTTATTTTCTGTGGGCTTTGTTGGATCATAATCTTTCGATACAGATCATTGATATCCTTAATGTATGTATTTTGGTTGATAGAATGGGGCGGAAGGCTGTTCTTATACCCTCTATTAGAAAAGACTCCTTTAGCTACAGGAATCTATACTACAGGAACTACTGGGGCCGAGCTTGCTCCATATGTAACTATTTTGATGTTGATCTTTTTGATGCTATCTCTGAAACAAAAAACCGAAGAATAAGGAGCAAAAATTGCTAGCATTACCGCTAGCATTCGTCTTGTAGATGCCCTGTGATGTTGCTATATTAAAAATATGAGGACTAAAATATGAAAGCTGTAGGGATTATGAAACACGGAGGACCTGAGGCATTAGAAATCATAGAAGTGCCCGAGGTGCAGGCTGGCCCGGGACAAATAAGAATACGTAATTATGCAGCAGCAGTTAATCCAACTGATGTTGCCACTCGAAATGGCATGATAGCTGAGTTTCAAAAGGCAAACCCACCTCCTTACGTTCCAGGAATGGATGCAGCTGGAATAGTTGATCAACTTGGAGAAGAAGTAAATACAGACATTAAAGTAGGTGACAAGGTTATGGCTATGGTTGTGCCAAGAGGAAATTATGGGGCGTACAGAGAGCAGATAGTCTTGGATCAGAATGCAGTAGTTTTGGCTCCCAAAGACACAACTCATATTGAAGCTTGCACACTTCCTATGAATTCCCTTACGGCGAGATTGTCTCTAGATTTGCTTGGCCTCAAGGAAGGTCAGGTGCTGGCAGTTACTGGAAGCCCAGGAGCTTATGGTGGTTATGTTGTAGAGCTAGCGAAGGCAGATGGATTGATAGTAATAGCCGATTCTAATGAATCAGATGAAGAGCTTCTTAAATCTTTAGGAGTGGATCTTATAATTCCTAGAGGTGAAGGTTATGCCGAAAGAATAAGGCGAGAATTCCCAAGCGGTGTCGATGGTATTGCTGACGGAGCTTTATTGAATGAATTGGCTATTGATGCCGTAAAGGATGGAGGTTCTTTTACTTCTATTAGGGGTTTTAAAGGTGAACCACAGAGAGACATAGAGTTTACTACTACTTGGGTTACTAAATATGATTGTAAAAAAGACATACTAGAAACCCTTAGGCAGCAAGCCGAAGAAGGTATTCTTACTCTTAGAGTTGCCGACTCAGTGACTATTGAAAATGCTTCTGAGGCACACAAAAGATTAGAGGCAGGAGGCACAAGAGGCAGAATGGTTATTGAATTCTAAGAGTGCACTACTGATAAGGGTGGTGTGTCTACTCAAGTCATTCTATATACTAAGTCTCTAAATTTACGGAGGAGAAATGAAAACAAAAATTACTGAACTATTCGAAATTGAACACCCAATCATTCAAGGTGGAATGCACTTCGTAGGCTTTGCGGAACTGGCTGCCGCGGTATCTAACGCCGGAGGACTAGGAATCATTACAGGCTTAACTCAAGGAACACCTGAAAAACTAGAGGCAGAGATTAAGAAATGCCAAGCATTGACCGACAAACCTTTTGGAGTGAATCTAACT
>Ga0257111_1000644_pt1 | contig 14292 bp, 21 predicted proteins | sample LP_taG_6_FD_191567 | JGI IMG/M metagenome (GOLD analysis project Ga0257111, IMG submission 191567) | Marine microbial communities from Northeast Subartic Pacific Ocean, Canada - LP_J_2015_P26_500m | ecosystem: Environmental > Aquatic > Marine > Oceanic | place: Canada: Northeast Subartic Pacific...
GCATTAAAGAAGCTTCACCTCGTGGCAAAGTAAAAAAAGGTGATGTTTACGATGCAGTGGTAGTTCGTACAGCTCAAGGTGTTCGTCGTAAAGATGGTTCACGGATACGCTTTGATAACAATGCAGTTGTATTGTTGAATACTAAGTTAGAACCAATTGGCACACGTATATTTGGTCCTGTAACTCGTGAGTTAAGAGGTGCCCAATTTATGAAGATTGTTTCACTTGCGCCAGAGGTGTTGTAATGAATAAAATTAAACAGAATGATGAAGTTATCGTAATCACTGGTAAAGACAAAGGTTCAGTTGGTACGGTAACAAAATTGATGGGCTCAAAGCTTATTGTTGAAGGGTTTAATTTAGCTAAAAAACATGTTCGACCGAACCCCCAGGAAGGGATACAAGGTGGTATTGAAGAAAAAGAGATGCCTTTAAATGTATCTAATGTAGCGATTTATAATTCCACCACTCAAAAGGCAGACCGTGTTGGTATTAGAGTGAATGATAAAGGGGAAAAAGAAAGATTTTTCAAGTCAAACGGTGAAACTGTACTTTGACATAAATAGAGGATAGGTGACAAGTGTCTAGACTACAAGAACAATATAAAAATGAGATTATCCCTAAGCTTAAGGAAGAATTAAGTATGAGTAATGCTATGTCAGTACCTAAAATTGAAAAAATTACGATTAATATGGGGCTGGGTAGTGCGTTAGGCGATAAAAAAGTATTAGAAAGTGCCTTGGAAGAGTTGAGCTTAATTTCCTCTCAAAAGCCGGTAACTTGCTTAGCAAGAAAATCAGTTGCAAGCTTTAAACTCAGAGAAGGTAGTGCAATTGGTTGCAAGGTAACGCTGAGAAAAGAAAGAATGTATGAGTTTCTTGATCGTTTGGTGAATGTTGCTATGCCTCGTGTTAGAGATTTTCGTGGTCTTAGTGATAAATCATTTGATGGTCGTGGAAACTACAATATGGGTATTACAGAGCAAATCGTATTTCCAGAAATTGATTTTGAAAAAGTAACAAAAGTGCGTGGCATGGATATTGCAATCACGACCAATGCACAGAATGATGATGATGCTAAGAAGCTATTAGCAATGTTTAATTTTCCATTTAAAGGATGACATAATGGCTAAAAAATCTGTGATACATAGAGACGTTAAGCGAACAAAATTAGTCGCAAAGTACAAAGAAAGACGTCTTGAGTTAAAGAAAATTATTAAGAGTGTTCACACTTCTGATGAAGATCGTTTCCAGGCAGTGATTAAATTGCAGTCACTACCAAGAGATGCTTCACCAGTTCGTCAGCGTAATCGTTGTGCCCTTTCTGGGCGTCCACATGGCTTCTATCGTAAATTTGGCTTAGCTAAGTCTCAGCTCAGAGAGCGTGTCATGAATGGTGAAGTTCCAGGTTTATCTAAAGCAAGTTGGTAGGAGAATGGTATGAGTATGTCTGACCCAATAGCTGATATGTTGACCCGAATTAGGAATGCACAGGCAGTGAATAAAGCACAAGTAAGTATCCCTGCTTCAAATTTAAAGTCTGCTATTGCAAGTGTTATGCAGGATGAAGGTTACATTACGTCTTTTACAATTGATGGAGATAATGTTGCAAATAAAACATTAAAAATTAAATTAAAGTACTACGACAATAAACCCGTCATTGAGTCATTAGAAAGAATTTCTAAGCCTAGTTTGAGACTTTATGCTAGCAAAGATAATATGCCAAGTATTCTTAACGGCCTTGGAATTGTGATTGTTTCAACGCCAAAAGGCGTTATGACAGGTCAAGCTGCCAAAGCACAAAATATTGGTGGCGAAGTTTTGTGCAGCGTTTCATAATAGTGGAGATTTAAAATGTCTAGAATTGCAAAATCACCAATAACTGTACCAGAAGGTGTAGATATTTCACAATCTGAAGGAACACTTTCAGTTAAAGGTAAGCTTGGTGAAATGACTATGCATGTCAATTCGTCGGTCGTTATTACGAATACTGATAATGTTTTAACTTTTTCTACATCTGAAGTTAGTAAAAAGGAAGAGAAAGGAGCGTGGGCGCAAGCAGGAACAGTAAGAGCCAATACAGCAAATCTAATAAAAGGTGTTACTGAGGGCTGGGAGAAAAAACTAACATTGATAGGTGTAGGTTATCGTGCTAAAGCTAAAGGCAAGGTTTTAGGGTTAACTTTAGGTTTTTCTCACCCAGTAAATTATAGCTTGCCTGAAGGTATTTCAGTTGAAACACCTTCACAGACTGAAGTTATTATTAAAGGTATTGATAAGCAAAAAGTTGGCCAAGCAGCTGCAGAAATTAGAGCATTTCGTCCTCCAGAGCCATATAAAGGCAAGGGAGTTCGTTACACAGATGAACAAGTTGTTCGTAAAGACGCTAAAAAGAAATAATAGATTTTTAAAGGTAGTTAGATGAAATTATTAAAAAAACAAGCCCGTATAAGAAGGGCAACAAAATTTAGAGCAAAGCACGCTGAAAGAAGTGTAGAGCGTTTGTGTGTGTACAAATCTTCACAGCATATTTATGCTCAGATAATTAGTAGCTGTGGCACTAAAACGTTGGCTTCAGCCTCGAGCCTGTCTGCCAAAATTAAAAATGGTGGTAATGTTGAGGCGGCTGCTAAAGTGGGTAATTTGATAGCAAAAGCTGCCAAAAAGGCTAAAGTATCTAAGGTCGCATTTGATCGTTCTGGTTTTAAGTACCATGGTCGAGTCAAGGCACTTGCAGAATCTGCAAGAGAAGGTGGGTTAGATTTTTAATTAAGAGTTTATAAAGGTTTAAAGAATGGCTGAAAATAAGAGAAAAAATTACAAAGAAGAAAGTGAATTCATCGAAAAACTGGTTAATATTCGACGCGTTGTCAAAGTAGTTAAGGGTGGTCGAATATTTGGTTTTTCTGCTTTAGCGGTTGTCGGTGACGGTAACGGAAAAGTTGGTTACGGTACCGGTAAAGCACGTGAAGTTCCTATAGCTATTCAAAAAGCAATGGATAAAGCAAAAAAATCAATGAAATTAGTACCATTAGTTAATGGCACACTTCATTATCCAATTACTTCATCTGTCGGCGCAGCAAAGGTTTATCTGCAACCTGCCTCTGAAGGTACTGGTGTAATTGCTGGCGGACCAATGAGAAGTGTTTTAGAAGCTGTAGGTGTCCACAATATTTTGGCAAAATGTAATGGTACACGTAACCCAATAAGTGTTGTTAGAGCAACTATTGATGGTTTATCAAAAATGTCATCACCACAGACTGTTGCAGCTAAGAGAGGTAAAACCGTTGAAGAAATTACTGGGGAAGTGTAATGGCTGAAGAGAAAATAGAAAAAAAATCAGTACCAAAAAAGGTTGTTTCTAAAAAATCATCAACCAAAAAAGTTGTAGTAAAAAAAGCGCCTGCTAAGAAAGTTGCTACTAATAAAGTATCAACCAAAAAAGTTGTAGTAAAAAAAGCGCCTGCTAAGAAAGTTGCTACTAAAAAAGCAACCCTAAGTGTGACTTTAATTAAAAGTTTTTATGGTCGTCTTCCTGTACATCGTGCTACGGTAAATGGTCTTGGTTTAAAGCGAATCAACCATACAGTTGAGTTGCAGGATACGCCAGAAGTAAGAGGTATGATTAACAAAGTATCTTACTTATTAAAAGTAGAGGGGTAAGCAATGAATCTTAATACATTGAAGCCTGCATTGGGCGAAAAAACTGGCAGAAAGCGTGTCGGTCGAGGCATAGGTTCTGGTCTTGGAAAAACATGTGGTCGAGGACATAAAGGACAAAGTTCTCGCTCTGGTGGTTTTACCAAGATTGGATTTGAGGGTGGCCAGATGCCATTACAAAGAAGATTGCCAAAAGTTGGATTTACTTCACGCATCTCAAGAGTGACCTCACAAGTAACTCTCTCTCAACTTGATAAGCTAACTGAAACTGATATTAATATTGATGTTTTAAAGAAAAATAACCTTGTTACTAAAAACATTCTAAGAGTCAAAATTATGCTTTCAGGTGAAATTACACGTGCAGTTAATTTGACTGGCATTCAGGTAACCAAAGGTGCGAAAGCAGCTATTGAAGCAGCCAAAGGTACCATAAGCGAGAAATGAAATGAGCCAATCACGTCTAGGACTTAGTGAAGATTTAATGAAGCGTATCCTTTACCTATTGGGTGCGTTAGTCGTTTTCAGACTGGGAACGCATATCGTGATTCCATTCATATCGCAGACGGCACTCGCTTCTTTAGTAGATGATAACAGAGACGGTATTTTGGGCATGTTTAATATGTTCTCTGGCGGAGCGTTAGAACGCTTATCTATATTCACTCTTGGAATAATGCCTTATATTTCCTCATCAATTATCATGACGCTTATGACTTCTGTGGTGCCTCATTTTGAGCAATTGAAGAAAGAGGGTGAGCGTGGTAGAAGGAAAATTACTCAATATACTCGTATGGGTACTGTGTTTTTGGCAGTCTTTCAATCGTATGGAATTTCAATAGCATTGCAATCACAATCAGGAGGTGGAGTCGCCCTGGTAACAAATCCTGGTCTGACATTTAGCTTTGTCACCGTTGTGACGTTGACAACTGGAACACTATTCTTAATGTGGTTAGGCGAGCAGATTAGTGAAAAAGGAGTTGGTAACGGTATTTCAATGATTATTTTTGCAGGTATCGTTGCTGGATTACCTGTCTCATTAGGTAATACGCTTAGTATGGTAGGTACTGGTGAATTGAGTGTTTTTGGTGTTGTGATAATCTTAATTATGGCAGCTCTAGTGATGGCCTTTATTGTATTTATGGAAAGAGGTCAGAGAAGAATCACTGTGAATTACGCCAAGCGCCAGCAAGGACGTAAAATGGTCGGAGGGCAAAGCTCCTATCTACCTCTTAAAATCAACATGGCGGGTGTTATTCCACCAATTTTTGCCTCTAGCATTATTCTATTTCCTGCAACTTTGGGTGGTTGGTTTTCACAAGCAGAAGGACTGGGTTGGTTGGCAAATATCACTTCGAGTCTATCCCCAGGACAGCCACTATATATTATGTTTTATGCTTCGGCAATTGTATTTTTTACTTTTTTCTATACAGCACTTACATTTAATGCAAAAGATACAGCCGACAACCTACGAAAGTCTGGTGGCTTTATTCCAGGAATAAGACCAGGTCAGCACTCAGCAGATTATATTGACAGTGTCACCTCAAGGCTAACAGCAGTTGGTGCAATCTATATTACAGCAGTTTGCTTATTGCCTGAGTTTTTAATTTTGTATTGGAACGTACCTTTCTATTTTGGTGGTACTAGTCTTCTTATTATCGTTGTCGTGGCGATGGATTTTATCGCTCAAGCGCAGTCTCATATGATGTCAAATCAGTATGAAGGTTTGATGCGTAAAGCGAACTTAAAGTAAGGGTTAGTTATGAAAGTAAGAGCATCTGTTAGAAAAATATGTAAAGATTGCAAAATTATTAAGCGTCACGGAGTAATTCGTGTCATTTGTAAAGACCCTCGTCACAAGCAAAGGCAAGGGTGATGACATTGACAGTTATTGATTTACACAGTAAAATTGCACGATTTTTCAACTTTAGAATTTTGGGTGGGAATACTCACCTAAACTTTTTATTTATTGGGATATAGGTAGAATTTATGGCACGAATTGCAGGAATAAATATTCCAACAGATAAGCACATTGTAATTAGTTTGCAATCAATTTTTGGTATTGGACAAACCCGATCAAAATTAATTTGTGAAGCACTTAAATTAGATTCTAGTACTAAGGTCTCTCAGTTAACTGAAGACCAGTTGGAATCTATTCGTGTAGCTGTCTCTAAGTATGAAGTAGAGGGTGATTTAAGACGTGAAATTGCAATGAATATTAAACGTCTTAGAGATTTGGGTTGCTATAGAGGTATTCGTCATAGGAAATCACTTCCTTTGCGTGGTCAAAGAACAAAGACTAACGCCAGAACTCGTAAGGGTCCTCGTCGTTTAATTAAATAATTAGGATACGGTTATGGAAACAGAACAATCAACTAAGAAGAAGTCCAAGAAAATCGTTTCAGATGGTATTGCACACATTCATGCAACTTTTAATAATACTATTGTGATGATTACTGATCGTCATGGGAATACTTTGTGTTGGGCTACTTCAGGTGGTGTAGGTTTTAGAGGTTCGAGAAAATCAACTCCTTTTGCAGCACAAGTTGCTGCAGGAAGCTGTGGAGAGAAGGCGCAAGCTTTTGGTATAAAGAATCTTGACGTTCGAGTTAAAGGTCCTGGTCCAGGCAGAGACTCAGCTATACGTGGTCTCAATGCACAGGGCTTAAAAATCCAATCAATAACTGATGTGACGCCAATTCCACATAATGGCTGTCGTCCATCTAAAAAACGTAGAGTATAAGGGTAAATTATGGCAAGGTATACTGGTCCTACATGTAAATTAGCACGTCGTGAAGGTGCTGACTTAGAACTTAAGAGCGGCATTAGATCGCTTGATTCAAAGTGTAAATTATCACAGTTACCTGGCGTACATGGTGCAAACGCTCGTCGTCAAAAAGGTAGTGAATATGGTTTACAGTTGCGTGAAAAACAAAAAGTTAGACGTATGTATGGAGTTTTAGAGAAGCAATTCCGAATCTATTACAAAAAAGCTAGCTCTAAAAAAGGATCAACAGGTGAGAACTTATTGTCGCTTCTTGAGTGTCGCCTTGATAACGTGGTTTACCGTATGGGGTTTGCTTCAACTCGTTCAGAGGCAAGGCAATTGGTTTCTCATAAATCAATCGTAGTGAATGGTAAGGTTGTTAACATACCTTCTTATCAGATAAGTGCAAATGATGAAATCTCTGTTAGAGAGAAAGCAAAAAAACAAAGCCGAATTCAACTAGCCGTTGAGATTTCAGGACATAATGGATTAGCTGAGTGGGTTGACGTTGATAACAAATCATTGAAAGGTATATTCAAAAATGCACCTTCTCGTGATGAATTGTCTGCTGATATTTCAGAACATTTAATCGTTGAATTGTATTCTAAATAGGAATTAAATATGCAAGGAAGTGCAAGAGATTTTCTAAAGCCAAAACTAATCGATTCAGTTGAATTGTCTAAAAACGAGTATCGTGTTGTTCTTGAACCATTTGAGCGTGGTTTTGGACATACCTTGGGAAATTCACTAAGGAGGACTTTATTGTCTTCTATGTTTGGTTCAGCAATTACTGAAGTTTTAATTGATGGTGTAATGCATGAATTTTCAACCATTGAGGACGTCCAAGAAGACGTGCTTGATATCCTTCTTAACCTTAAGGAGGCCTCTATAGGCCTTAATACGAGTGAAAATGCTACTGTAATCATCGAGAAGAAAGGCCCGTGTCAACTAACTGTAGCAGATATTGAAGCTAATGGTACTGATGTATCAGTATTCAATCCTGAGAAAGTTATTGCTACTATAAACGAAGGTGGCAAAATTAGAATGACAATTAGTATTTGTTCTGGAGTTGGTTATGATGTTGCTGTCTCTCGAACTGTTGAGTCAGAAACTATTGGTAGTATTCAATTGGACGCAAGTTTTTCACCCATTAAACGTGTCAGTTTTACAGTTGAATCAGCACGTGTTGAGCAAAAAGTAAACTTAGATAGACTTAATATTGTTATTGAGACAAATGGTTCAGTTGACGCCGAAGAAGCAGTGAAGCGTGCAGCAACGATACTGCAAGATCAACTCTCATCATTTGTTGAACTTGAGCCGGTAGTTGAAGAAGAGCCACAACCAACTTCTGACGATTTCCCACCGATGTATTTGTCGGCTGTTGATGAGCTAGAGTTAACGGTTCGTTCTGCCAACTGTTTAAAGGCAGAGCAAATATATTATATTGGTGACCTCATTCAAAAATCAGAGCAGGACTTATTAAGAACACCAAACTTGGGTCGTAAGTCTCTTAATGAAATTAAAGAAGTCCTAATTGAAAAAAATCTTGAGCTTGGTACAGAGATAGAAAACTGGCCTCCAGTTGATCTAATGAGTGAATAAGGATAAATAATGAGACACAGAAAGTCAGGTAGACAGCTTAATCGTAATTCATCGCATAGAAAAGCGATGTTTCAGAATATGGCTAATTCGCTATTCTTACATGAAGTTATTAAAACAACTTTGCCAAAAGCGAAGGAGCTTCGTGGTGTAGTTGAGCCATTAATTACTAAGGCAAAGTCAGACAGTGTCGCTAACCGTCGCCACGTATTTTCAAAGTTACGTGATGATGCAATGGTTGCAAAGTTATTTACTGAACTAGGTCCATTTTATAAAGACCGCCCTGGTGGCTATATTCGCATTCTTAAGGCTGGCTTTCGTACAGGTGATAAAGCCCCAATGGCTATAGTGCAATTGGTTGACTTTGAAAGTGGTGAAGAAACTATTACAGAAGCTCCAAAAGAAGAAACACAAGAAGAATCTTAAGGGAAATTATTATATGCCAGCAATTAAAGTAAGAGATAACGAACCATTTGATATTGCACTACGTCGTTTCCGACGTTTGTGTGATAGAGCAGGTGTTATTACAGATGTTAGAAAAAAAGAGTTTTTTGAAAAGCCGACTTGGGTTAATAAACGCAAAAAGGCTGCAGCTGTTAAAAGAACACACAAAGAAATGGCAAAAAACCGTATTCATCGCAAACGTATGTACTAAGAGGTCTCTCTTGGCGCAACATAAAAACGCAAAATGTCTCAGCTAAAAAATCGCATTACTGACGATATGAAGTCAGCAATGAAAGCGAAAGACAAACAAACCCTCAAAGCAGTACGTATGATTCTTGGGGCAATCAAACAAAGAGAAGTTGACGACCGCATCGAGCTAGATGATGCACAAGTGTTGACCGTTATTCAAAAAATGGTCAAACAACGCAAAGATTCCATATCTCAGTTCTCTGACGCTGGTCGAACTGACTTAGTTGAGGTAGAAGAGGCTGAGTTGGTTGTTATTAATAATTACATGCCAGAGCAACTAAGTGATGAAGATGTTGCAGCAGCTGTGGACAAGGCAATTACCGATTCTGGCGCAGATTCTATGAAAGATATGGGCAAACTTATGGGTATGCTCAAAGGTCAGCTAGATGGTCAAGCTGACATGGGTCTGGTTTCTCGTCTTATCAAAGACAAATTATCGTAAATCAGTCTCACTCTGTAGATCCTTCTTAAAGGTGGTCGGTGTTGTGTTTGTTTGACTAATGAACCACCGGATAAATGAAGATGGTTCTGCGTAGCCTAATAAGTAAGAAATAACTTTAACAGACCGACCCTCCTTTAACATCAGTTTCGCTCTTATTAATTTATGTTGATTAAATGTTTGACGAAAATTTGTTTTATTTTTTGATAACTGATTTCGAAGCGAGTTAACGCTCATACTCAGCTGACTAGATATTTCCTCAATATTGACGTTGTTGTAGTTATTTTCATAATTACATAGTAGAGCTTCTACCCTATCAATCATGTTTTTTCGGGTTTGTTTCTGTTGTAACTTTTCTTGAGCAATTGAAGCTAAAAAACCAACTAATTTTGAATTAGCAATACTATTTTTTTTCATAAAAGTATTGTGGCTAATCACAATAGAGGTCTCAGTGCCATTAAAATTAATTGGACAATTAAAAACTGATTTTTCATTGATGGATTTATTGCTTAACTGCATTTTGGTTGTGATATGTTTAATTGCATATCTTTTAGATTTAATAAAGGCAGCAAGCATTGATAAACATAAGTTTTCATATAGACTTGGGTATTCAATTACTGAGTCCGCTATGAAGTGAATTTTGACAATATCCTGATTTTTAGTGACTAAAACGTTGATACCTTCAAGTTCTATATTAATATATGATTGAAGTAATTTAAAACTCTCTTTTAGGTTCCTTGAGTAAACAAATATCAAACCTAATAATTCAGCATAGTTCGGTCTTATTTGTGCCATTCTAGAATAATTAATCGAGATTAGTTCATCATCAAAAACAGACTCAGCTTGAATAAAAAAATTCAAAAACATCTCAATAGGCAGTGTTAAATTTTGGTTCAATAATATTTTTTGGGGTAAACCTATTCTGCTGCAAATTTCACCAACCTCTTTGGGATAAAGTTGTTGAAGTCTTAGAATCGATCTCCAAGCAATGCTATGTATATTCATGCAATTAAAGTTTTGTTAATTGTAATAAAATGTCAATATTATATTATATTATGTCAACTTAGTTTCTATTTTTGTCACTATACTTATTAAGCATTTGAAACACACATACAAAAAATATATAAAGGATAATTATGGAAGAAAATATTAAAAATATCAAAGATATGGTTGGCGTTATATGGTTAACAATGGTAGGTTACATAATCTATTTAGAATTTTTTAAAGGTTAGTATGTTAGAAAATTTATTTCAATATTCGCTTCTTTCGTTTGTATTGATCTTTGTTTTGCTTTTACTTGTATTGGTAAAAACAAAATTAAAACTATGGCAGGTTTGGATGCTGGCTACTGCGTTGTCATATCCTAGTGCAGTTATAGCTGGTCATTTAGGCGCACAGATTGTATTAGTTATACTGCTTTTATTAGGAATATTTCTCATTCCTAAAATTAGATTATCAATATTTACTAAGCCTCTGTTTAATGTAATGCGTAAGGCATTGCCCCCAATTGGCTTAACAGAGAGAATTGCACTCGAAGCTGGAAGTGTTTGGTGGGATGCTGAACTATTTCAAGGCAATCCTAATTGGAAAGAGTTATCAGAACTTGAGGCGACAGAACTAACAGAAGAAGAGCAAAGCTTTGTTGACAATGAAGTTAATACGCTCTGCTCTATGATTAACTCCTATGAAATAGTGGCTAAACAAGATCTTTCAGAAGAGGTCTGGCGTTATATTTTTGATAATGGTTTTCTTGGCATAATTATCCCCAAAGAGTTCAATGGTTTAGGATTCTCACACTTTGCACATGCAACGATTGTAGGGAAACTTTCCTCAGCTTCTCAATTTTTAGGCATTTCCGTTATGGTTCCAAATTCATTAGGTCCTGGCGAGCTACTTCTTAAATATGGTACTGAAAAACAAAAACAACATTACTTGCCTCGCTTGGCAAAAGGCCAAGAGATTCCTTGCTTTGGCCTAACCTCGACAGTGGCCGGTTCTGATGCCGGTTCACTTGAAGACAATGGCATTGTATGTTATGGAGACTACGAGGGCGAGAAGGTGCTAGGACTCAGGCTTAATTGGGAAAAGCGCTACATTACACTAGCTCCTATTGCCACAGTAATCGGTTTGGCTTTTAAGGCTTACGACCCAGACAACTTATTACCCAAAGACCACCCTCTTTATGAAAAACAGGATTTAGGTATTACTTGTGCACTTATACCTCGCGAGACTAAAGGTGTCAGCATAGGTACTCGTCACCTTCCAGTTGGTGAGCCTTTTCAAAATGGCCCTATTTATGGTGAGGATGTTTTCATACCAATGGACTGGATTATTGGTGGTGAAAAGATGATTGGGCATGGCTGGAGAATGTTGATGGAAAGTTTAAGTGTCGGAAGAGGTATTTCTCTGCCGGTCACCGGCGCATCTGCAACACAAGCAATGCTCTTAACCACAAGCACCTATTCGCAAACCCGCGAGCAGTTTGGTATTTCGTTAGCAACTATGGAGGGTATTCAAGAGAAACTCGCAACGCTAGCGACCAACGCTTATAGAGCGACCGCAAACATTAACCTGTCAACATGGGCTCTTGATGCTGGTCACAGACCGTCAATCATATCTGCCATCGTTAAATATCGAAATACCCAGCTACTTCAACAATCCTCTATTGATGCTATGGACGTTCATGGGGGAAGGGCAGTTATGCAAGGCAAAAGAAACTATGTCGCTAACGTATATGCTGGTGCACCTGTTGCTATTACCGTTGAGGGGGCAAACATACTTACTAGAAGTTTAATGATTTTTGGTCAGGGATTAATTCGTTGCCATCAAACAATGCTGGATGAATTAACTGCACTTCATGATAACAATAAAAAATCAATTCTAAATTTTGACAAGGCGCTCACAAAACATGTCAGCAACTTTATTAGGAATATTGCAAGGGCAATCCTTTTTTCTTGGACTCGTGGGCGATTAGCTAAACCCTATGGCGATTCTACCACTAGTGTGTATTATCGAAATTTAGCAGTTTTATCGGCCAAGTTTGCATGCCTGAGTGATATTGCTTTATTGCTGTTGACGGGCTCCCTAAAGCGAAAAGAGATGGTTTCAGGCCGTTTTGCTGATGCAATTTCTGCAATGTATGAAATTAGTGCCTGCCTTAAGTTGTACGAGGAAAAATTTCAAAACGATGACAAGGTAAAAAGCATTTTGAAGTTGTCTATCCTTGGATTAATTAAAGAAGCAGATACAGCAATGCTAGCTAATATAGAAAGCTTGCCAATTAATCGAGTTGTAAAATTACTATTGCAGTTTTTATTTTTCCCATTTACTGTAACAAATGCCAAAATAGATGACAGGTTAATTATTTCTAGTTCTAAATCTGTTGCCGATATTGAATGGTTATTAGAGAATTTCTCCAGTTGTATGTGCTCTGATTTAAAAGATATTCCTGGCCATCCGTTCTATATTTTATTCCAAGGCTATGAGGCAGGAATTTTGTTAAAAGCACTCAAGCAAAAGGTAAAAAAAGCTGGATACAAATACCAACCAAGTTCAACTCTAGAAGTCTGGTTGCAGGAGTTAGTTGATAGTGATGTTTTAGCCAGCGAAGAAAAAAATAAATGGCTACGATTAAATGAAATAGTTCTCGAATCACTTAAGGTTGACGATTTTGAAAATTCAGAGATATAAATTAGTAGGAAAACTATGAAACAATATTTTGATAAAGCTTTTAGCAAAATTGCTGTACTCGGCTCAGGCACTATGGGTGGTCAAATTGCAGCACATTTCGCGAATTTAGGTTTCGAGGTTGTTATGTTTGATGTGAGTGAAGAAGTCTTAGCTAAGTCACTTGTAGTTTTAAAAAAACTAAAGCCAACACCTTTGGCAAGTCAATCGGTGATTGATTTAATTAAAACGTCTACTTACGAGTCGATGGATATTTTAGCGCAGTGTGATTTTATTATTGAATCTGTCGTTGAAAATCTAGACATCAAAAAACAACTATTTGCAAATATAGCGCCTTATGTTAATGACAATGCAGTTCTAGTTACAAACACCTCTGGATTGTCTATTCAAAAAATTGCTGAACACTCACCGGAACATTTAAGAAGTCGAATTTTTGGAGTCCATTTCTTCAATCCACCTAGATACTTACCTCTAGTTGAAATCATTAGAACCTCTTATAGTGATGAAAAATTACTAAATAAGGCTGAAGGCTTTATCACTTCTGCATTAGGCAAAGAGGTTGTCTATGCAAAAGACAGTCCCGCTTTTATTGCCAATAGGATTGGTGTCTTTTCTTTATTAGTTGTCTTGAAACATGCAGAGAATTTCTCTCTTTCTGCGGATACTGTTGACGCCTTAACCGGTAAGAGAGTTGGCAGGCCTGCTAGTGCAACCTTTAGAACGCTAGATATTGTTGGACTTGATGTGATGTCGAATGTAGTCAAGAATATATATGAGAACGCTAAAGATGACCCTTGGGTTGAGTTATTTAAATTACCAGCATGGATTGATGACTTAATTGAACAAGGTTGTCTTGGAAGTAAAACGAAGAAGGGTATTTACGAAAAAAAGGGAAAGGATATTTATGTTTTTGATCCCAAGAAAAACGAATACAGGCTATCAGATAAATCTATAAGTCCTGAAGTCAAAAAAATCCTTAAAGAAAATGGCAGTATAGAAAAGGCTTTACTGTCTCTATCTGAATGTGATGACCCCCAGGCTCAGTTTTTATGGTCTGTCTACCGGGATGTTTTTCATTATGCCTGCTATCAGTTAGAGCATGTGGCTGAAACTGTGAGGTGTGTGGATTTAGCACTGAAATCCGGCTTTGGATGGCAGAGAGGTATATTTGAACAGGCTCAGCTGACTGGTTGGAGTGCTATGAGAGATAACTTAATAGCCGATATTGATAGTGGTAAGGTACTTTTAGAAGAGCCATTACCGTCTTGGGTCTCAGATAGATCCTATGTTTATAGTGAAGAAGGTGCCTTTGATCCAAAAAAAGACCAATATATTCCGAGATCTTCTCACCCTGTTTATGGGAGGCAACTATTTAAACCTCTATTGCATGGCGAGGCACAGCACCAACAAGAAGTTTTATTAGAAAGTGATACAACTAAGCTCATTGATATTGGT
>Ga0257111_1000645_pt1 | contig 14267 bp, 14 predicted proteins | sample LP_taG_6_FD_191567 | JGI IMG/M metagenome (GOLD analysis project Ga0257111, IMG submission 191567) | Marine microbial communities from Northeast Subartic Pacific Ocean, Canada - LP_J_2015_P26_500m | ecosystem: Environmental > Aquatic > Marine > Oceanic | place: Canada: Northeast Subartic Pacific...
ATCAAACTAAAATTTATTTTCATTTCTTTAAAAATAGAAAAAATTCTTTTGATGTAAAATATGTAGGACAGCGCTAGAGCGAAAATTATGGACTCGTAACCAAAAAAGTAAAAAAAGGAAATTCCCAAACCTAATGTGAGACCCTTCTGTACAATAGTATATTTTGAATAATTGTTGTATTGTTTTCTTCCAAGCAGGTCACCAATTGCAAGTACATTAATTACATATGCAATCAAAATGATTCCTACATCGATTGTAAAAAATGATGGAAAGAGCACGATGACGATAAATGATAATATTACACTAGCAAATAATGAGATAAAATTTAGTGTTGACTGAATCTGAATTTTCTTTGCTGTGTAAACTGTAAGCGTATTTGCGGTACCAAATAATGCAATGCCAGAAAAAATACTAGCTATCCCTAAAAACCAATGAATTTCTCCATAGGAACTAGGCTCAATTTGAGATGCAAGATAAAACCAAAAAACCGCCGACATTGCAGTTCCAAAGATGTCAGCACCCCCAATTGCGCTAATATTTCTAATTATCTTCATACCTGCCACTACCTATTAGTAACGTTTCTTATGTACTACGCTAAGTAGATTGTATAATAAAATCGGATTAATTTCCATTGTTATTTTCAAATCAAACACTGACCCCCCTCTTGAATTTTAAATTTAATGTATCTTTTCTTCTATACATTGTTAATTAAAAGAGAATTATTATCAACTATGATAAAAATAGAGGTCATGATGCTGTGACAAAACGATCTTTCAGAAGACAACAGAAATAGGAAGTGACGTTTAAATAATTCTCAAAAATAGTTGAATCATGAAGACAAATTTCAAAAAAACGTCCAAGCCCGTTGAAGAAAACCAGAATAAAGTAATGACGAAGGAAGAATTTGAAGAATTTATCATAAAATCTGGTGCAAAAGGATCATTTATGATCTATCGTTCAAATAAAAAAGATGATGAATTGGGAATTAGTGAACTCTAAATAACAAATATCTCCCAAAAATAGTTAGACATGTCAACAGAAAATGATGATGCCGAATTACAGGCATCAATGGAAAAAATTATACAGAAACGCCACTACGAATACTTTGATACATGGATTAATAATTTTGTTCTAAATTTAGAAAACATTTGGAAGGAATCGTCTGCAAAAATGCTTGAGCCTGATTTGGAAAAAGACTCCCATTTTTTAAATCATTCAGCGATAGTAATTGGTCGAGGCCCATCATTAAAAAAACAAAAACATCTGGAATTATTAGCAAACAGTAATTATCGCGGTATAGTCGTTGTTTGTGATGGAATACTAATCGAAGCTTTGAAATCAGGTGTCACGCCTGATAAATTTCCTAATTTTTACGTCGTAACAATCGATTATGCCCCAACATTCAAAAAATTTTATGATGATGAATTAGTAGATAAATTTGGGAAAAAAATTAAAGGAATTTTCACAACAATCACTGATCCTGAGGTTGTTGAACGTGCAAGAAACGCTGGAATAAAAATTCATTGGATCCATCCTTTATTTGATTATAATGAAGGGAAAAAATCATTCAATTATATTACAAGTAAAATCGTACGTGTAAAAAAACAAGAAATGGGTCTTCCTGCAATTCAGACTGGTGGTAACGTGGGCACTACTGCATGGTTCATTTCTTGGATGATCTTAAAATGCAAAACTGTCGCCTTGATTGGAATAAACCATGCTTGGGATGAATCAGATGGTTGGGAAAAAATAATTACACACAACAATGATTTGGCAATAAAAATGGAGCAAACAGATCCTGTTTTCAAGAAACTGTTTGAAAAATCCCACAATCCTGAATTCAACTGTGATTTTATTCTTGATCCGATGTTTCGCCTTTATAGTATGTGCCTAAAAGAATTCATAATACGTTCACCTGATTGGGTTAATACTATTAATGCAACTGAAGGCGGATCAATTTTTGGAGAACGTGTCACTTGCAAAAACTTTAAACAGTTTTTAACTGACGAAGAACAAAATTGCTAATTTGACTGTAATGCATCAGCATCTTAGTCTGTATGATCATTTAGCGGGTCACTTCACAATTTAAAATATTCCAAGTCATGTTCAATCATATTTTTAACCAAATCTTCAAATTTCATCTTCGGTTTCCATAGCAATTGTTTGTGTGCTTTTGATGAATCACCAACTAGATCATCAATGTCAGTAGGTCGTAAGTCATGATCTTGTTCAACAAATTCATGCCAGTCTCCTAATCCTGCATATTCAGTTGCTAAAGTTAAAAATTCTTCGACAGAATGAGATTTTCCTGTTGCAACAACATAATCATCTGGATTTTTTTGTTGTAACATTAGCCACATACTTTCAACATAATCTCCAGCAAACCCCCAATCTCGTTTTGCATGAATATTTCCCAACTTGAATTTTTTTTGTTTATTAAATTTGATCCGTGCTAAACGATAAGTTATCTGCCTTGTAACAAACTCAATTCCCCTTAATGGTGATTCATGATTAAAAAGAATCCCACAACATGCAAAGATGTCATATGCTTCACGATAATGATTTGTCATATTATGTGCAAAAACTTTAGCTACACCATAAGGACTGCGAGGTTTAAAAGATGATTTTTCGTTCTTTATACCAGGAGCATTCCCATACATTTCGCTTGATGATGCCTGATAAAATTTTGTGTCTGGTGAATATTCTTTTATTGCATCTAACACTCTTAGTGTTCCAAGTCCTGTGACATCTGTAGTTAATATTGGTTGGTCAAATGATGCACCTACAAAAGATTGCGCAGCCAAATTATAAACTTCATCTGGTTCAGATTGACGGAATGCAGCTCTAATAGACGTATGATCTAACACATCTGCTTTAATTTTTATAATGTTTTCATAGTTATTCATCTCATCAAGCCTTTCAAAGCATTTATGGCTTGTACGCCTAAAAGTACCAAATACATTATATCCTTTTTTTAGAAGAAAATCTGCTAAGTATGCACCATCTTGTCCTGTGACTCCAATAATCAATGCGTTTTTCATGATATTAGCAATCCTGCTTGACTAACCTTATCTAAAAATACTCCGAAGCCTTTCCCACTTTGTTCATGCCCTTTCCATACTTCAATTGCGAAGCTCTTTTCTCTATGTTTATTGAGAATAGGTATAACTTCTCCAAATGGTAAATCTCCATCTCCAAATTGTAATCCCTCACCGTCCTCTCCACCCGCATCAGATAAATGAAAATGCTCTACATAGTTCTCAATTTGAGATAATTCGTTAACCACCGATAAATTATTTTTATTACAATAAAGATGTGAATGACACAAATCGTAACATATGCTTAGTCCGGTTTCAGTACAATATTTTTGCATTTCATCAGAGCTCAGAAAAACATTACTATTCCAACGCCCTCCAAAGAACCAAGCATATGGTGGCATATTCTCTAAAAGAAAAGTTACATTTTTGAAATCCAATTGTTGAACTGAATCTATGATACTATCCTGCATTTTCTCAATTTCTGATTGTGTAGATTTGTATAATGAATAACCGCCAGGATGTACAATCAGTGTAGGTTTGCCTGAAAAATGCTCACTAAGTGACAACGTTTTGTCAATGGCTTTTTGAATCAATTCTAAAGATTTTTCTCTAGAATGAACCTGATTAGTCTCTTTTAGGCTTGCAATATCTAGTAATTTCCTTTCAAAATATTCATAACAATGAACAATTAATCTCTGTTCAAAATTACTGTCCAATTCTAGATTAAGATCACTATCTGAAAAATGAAATTCTAATACTTTTGGATGAAATTTTAACATATCCTGCAAATCAGGTTTACGTACCTTCATCCCAAGGATCATTCTAAATCATCCGTTTGGAGATAGTCACCTTTTTTTATATCCCTAGATGATTTTTTACCAATTAATTCAAAATAGTATTGAGGTGACAAACCTCTAGCAGGAGTTTTAATTACTATGTTTTGTTCTGAGAATAACTCATCCTTCCTGATATCATTAGAACAAATAATGCTTTTTCCTAACACTTCCCTTTGGAGAGTTTCACCTCTTGTCATTTGCTTTATAGGAGTACCCCTTGCTATTTCTGATTCCCTTACTTTTTGAATCAGTTCTTTAAATTCGTCTGGATCGAGTGAAGCTGCTTGATCCAACCCTTCCATTGTTTTATCTAATGTAATATGACGCTCAATTATCACTGCACCCATGTTTGCAGCAGTGATTGATGGCAATATGGACGATTCGTGTCCACTGTAACCAATTGGTACATTGAATTTTTCTCGTAACACCAGAATAAGTGAAAGATTAAGCAATTCAGGCGGAGATGGGTATGTACTATTACAATGCAATAATGAAAATACAACATTTTTTTCTTTTACAAAATATACGGTCCTTTCAATTTCCTCCATCTCCGACATGCCTGTAGAAATTATGATAGGTTTGTTAAGCTTAGAAATGTGAGCAATTAACGGGAAGTTTGTCAAGTCCGCAGATGCAATTTTGTATGCAGGAACATCTAACTTTTCTAGGAAATTTACACTTGGTATATCCCATGGTGTGCAAAGAAAGGTAATTTTTTTTTCTTTGCAGTAATTTACAATATCCTGAAAATCGCCCTCACTAAATTCTACATTCTTTAAAACATCAATCAAAATTTCTGTACCTTGACTATCCAATGATGGATTTTCCAAAATTTCTTGTCGGTATATACTCTCTAAATCACGTTTTTGGAATTTAACTGCATTTGCACCGGCACTAATTGCGACGTCAATTAGTTTTTTTGCCAAAACAACATTTCCATTATGATTTATTCCAATTTCTGCAATAATATAACATGGATTATCATTTCCAATTAGAGTTCCATCTATATCGATTACATTTTTGTAATCATACTGCATATGCAAAATCTTCTAGCACCATATTTAACTTATAACTACAAATTAATCATTCAAGATTTAAATCATAATTTCAAAAAATGGAGATCGTTTTTAATCTTTTAATATGTTCATCTACTAAAATCGAAAACATTTGGGTAGTTTCTTCTATAAATGATTTCATTTGTGGCTCTGTAATTTTCACATCAACTAATTGAGCATTATAAAAAAACTCATTCGCCTCTTTAATGATATAGGTTTGGTATTCAAAATCAAAAGTGTTTTTTTTGAAAATTGCTAGAAATCTTTCAACATCATGAAGATTAACTGTCTCTTGTAATGACGAACGAATGGTTTCTGGAAGTTCATTTAACGTTTTCACATAATGAACTGAAGGTAATATCGAATAGAACATTTTACCAAGAATTACTGAAGGTTTACCATAAAATGCTGCATCTAGAGAAGAAGAACCCATAGCACTAACCACCAATGAGCAATTTTGAAAGATCTCATCTTTCGGCACTGAATAATGCAAAAGTCTAACATTAGGGATATCCATAATTTCCTTATAATCAGAAATACTTCTCCAATTTCGGGTTACGGTAGAAGGATGTTCTTTTACATATAGTTTATACTCAATAGGTAGAGATTTTGCCACGTGTCTTATTGTTTCAATTTGGTTTGTATAAAATGGTGCTTGGAGCAAAAGGCTATGTTCTTCATCTAAGCCAAGAGGAAAATAAATAAATTTTTCAGAATTATCAATTGAAGTTTGAAGGTTTTTGTCTATAAATGATGATCTAGATTGTTTTTGTAATGATTGTTTTATTGCATCAAGTAAAACAGAAAATTTAGATCTGCCAAAATAAGTAAAATGCGTTTTAGTATTTTTATTATCAGAATTAAATAAGAATTCTGTTGCTGCATTGACTTTTCCGCTCTTTGATGTACGCCACTTTTGGTTATTTGCTTCAAGTTGTTTAACAAGATCTGAAGCTTGTATAACTTTTCGCAGTTCTGAAAAAGATGTGGTTTTCATAGATGTTTCTGAATCAGATATGGAAGAATAATCAAACTCAGCTGGATGTTCAGATATCATATACTTATCGAAGGATTTAGTTGCAGATGATACCAAAACTTTAATTCCTTTAGCTCTGCATAGTTGATAAAAAATTTCGTCGTGATGCTGAAATTGCTCTCTTGCAATGAAAAGATCAGGTTTAACCTCATCAAGAATATTTTCAAATAATCTACATTCTTGTTCAAGGATTGACCATATTTCCTCGGTGGAAAATTTATGAAATTTGTTAAATCTATAAAACAGTCGTTCATTGACTGCAAGATTCCATAATCCAATACCATATTTTTTTTCAAAATTAGAAAGATATTCCATGTCTATTACATTTTTTTTAAAATTTACTTGATCATGATAATACCATGTTTTTTTGAAATTAACTAATTTTTGATTTTCAAAAAAGAGCCTAGTTTTATTAGGTAAGTCATAGATGGCGTAAAAATCAGCGTCAATTTTTTTTTGTAAATGATATGAAAGTATGTACATTATGAAACTCGTATCCAACCAGAAAAAAATTTTCTGTTTCACAAAAATCATGAATTTTGAACATGTAAAAAGACTTACGGAGAAATAAACAAAAACAGCTGTATTATCCTAGTTTTCTATAGTAAAAAACTTAAACACAAAACCTAGTTATCAATTATTGGTCTTCATTACTGCTGAAATTGGGGTAAATTGGGAAGGAGATTTTATTTTATTAGAAAAAATGATGAGAGATGCAAAAAATGCTGGTTGTGATGCAGTAAAATTGCAGGCATTTAATGAAAAAATTGTTTCAGAACACCCAAAAAAGAGCAGGCTGTTAAAATCATCTGTTTCAAGAGATAACATAGAACAAATAAACTCAATTTCAAAAAAAACGAATATTGAATGGTATTGCACACCAATGTACCATGACGCTATTGACTTTTTAGATTCGTTTGTAAAACGCTATAAAATAAGATATAGTGATAGTTTGCCATTACATGAAAATAAAACAACATCATTAATCTCAAAAGCTTTAGAAACTGAAAAACAAATTATTGTTAGTACTCAAAGAAGTCCAAAACAATTAGAACTCTGTAACAATAATAATGTTAAATGGTTATACGTAGTTCCAAAATATCCATGTTCTATTAATGAGCTTGATTTTTCAAACTTTAGTGATTTCGATGGGTTCTCAAATCATTGTGTCCATTTCTTAGCTCCACTGAGTGCTGTCATGTTGGGTGCAAAAATGATTGAGATTCATGTAACATCAAACAAAGACAAAGATTTCATAGACAATCCAGTTAGTTTTGATACTAATGAAACTAGGAAACTGGTGGCCTTAATTCGTTATGCAGAAAAAATGCGCAGATAATGTTTTAGAAATTTATTAATGTAAAATTATAGTTTTTTTATTCGCTTCACAGGTATACCGCCCCAAACTTCATTTTTTGGAATATTCTTATTAACAAAGGAATATGCTGCAACAATTGAATTTGCACCTACTGTCAAATTAGGCATAACAGTGCTATGAGTGCCTATTCGACAGTTTTTTTCTAATATTATTGATCCCTTTTTTCCATCAATTGTTGAATGTGAATAAATTGAACAGTGGGAACCAATTTGAACTAAATCACTTACAGTAACACCATATCTTGCGTTTATGTAAGTAAATGCGCCAATGTCAAAATTTCTCCCTAGTTTTAATCCCTCAGGATATTGTATAATGTAATTATACTTTGTAAATTTTCCATGTTTAATTATTGGCTTTCGCCATTTTTTAGGTGTGACCATATCTTTCAATAAGTTAATTGTTTTTCAATTAATTCGTAGTTTAGTTTGATTTTTTCAAGATGTCGCACAATTTTTTGTGATGCATTTCCAATACCATATAGATAACTAGGTTTTGTGTTTTTTTTCAGTGCACGTAAAATAGCACGTTTGATTGAAATTACAGATTCAGATTTTGCATCAAACACATTTTTGCTTCTTTCTCTTCCTTGTTGACGTATTCCAATATTTACAACAGGAGTACCAAAATAACTTGCTTCAATTAAACCACTACTTGAATTACCCACTAATACTCCACAATTTTTAATCAAGTATAGGTAGTCACTTCTAGGTAGTGAAGGAAATATTTTTACAAAATTATGACTTTTAGCAAAATGTCTAATATTTTGGAATATGGTGTTACTTCCTGCATCTGAATTTGGCGCAATTATTGTTGTTGTATAGCCAAAATATTCAATTGCCTTCAAAGTGTTCTGAATATGTTTTTTAGTGTTCACGATTTGTGTTGTGACAGGATGTTGTATCAGTACAATTGAATTTTTGGTTACTTGAAAACCATATTTGTTTTCAAATTGCTTTTTATTTAGAATTTTATTGTTTCTTAATTCATCAATACTTGGTGAACCAGTTAAAAACACAAATTTAGGATTTTCTCCCATCTTGATAATTCGTCTTTTGCTTTTTTCTGTGGATGGGAAATGAATATTGGAAATTTTTGTTATGGCATGTCTCGTATATTCATCTATATTTCTTGATACATCTCCACCATGAATGTGTGCATTAGGAATATTCATATGATAAGCAGCAATTGCAGATGCAAACATTTCATCTCTATCACCTAAAATTAGATTTATGTCTGGTTTAACTTTCTTGAAAATTTTTGCAAATTGTATAACACCCTCTCCTAATGATTTTGCCACAGAAAATCCGGTATCATCGTTTGGTAGAAATTTGAAGGTTTCATATATTTTGAATTTATCTTTTTTAATTTCATTAATTGTCATTCCATATTTTTTGGATAGATGTGTACCTGTAACTACCAGAATTAACTCTAAATTTTTTTTCTTAATGATTTCCCTCAAAATTGGTCTTAAAATACCATATTCTGCTCTAGTGCCGGTAGTAACGATGATTTTTCTTTTTGCCAATTTCATTATTTTATTAAACCAGTTCCAACTTTGAATTTTGGATGCCAGACACCATGACCATCTTTTTCAAATAATTCTGGATTATACCATTTATCTAATATTTCATAAAATTCTTTTTCAGACATCTGAGTAAATTCAAGAAATTTCTCAACTATGCCTTCATCTAATTTTCCATCCTTTTCTTCAACAATGGGAATCATTTCATCTCTAGTTTTAATTCCATATCTGATTAGTCTAGATGCATTATCCGTAGCTACCGAATGACCATATTTTGGATATTTTAGATAGGGGTTTAACAGATATGATAGTGAGTCAATTTGATCGTAATTATCAATTGAACCTTTTCTCTCGTATTCATTCCCTAAATGTTGAAATCCAAATTGTGTTGCTACTTCAAAATTATGATATGAATTCCAAGGTACAAAATAACTAAGATAAATTGGATCTAATCCAAATGCTTTCACTTCTTCTAGATTAGGCTGTTTTGCCATTTCTAACTCTTTTTCATCTATTTGCTTATCTTTGAACCAGTTATCCCAAACTGGTTTTACAACATCATTTTTAGGTTGTAGCATAGCAGATGGTTTTTCCGTGTCATGTTCTCCACCATAGATATAGTTGATATCTTCTCCATAGGTCAATAATTTTATTCCTAATTTCATACACATTCTTACTGGAAAGGAATAGATCAATGCATCTGGATACCATGATGGTGAACCAATTTCTTCAAATGCTTTTTTGAGCATTATTCGTCCTACTTTTCTGTTGGGCTGAAGTAAAATAGTATCACATCCAAAAGTATCAGATAAATTATCTAGATTTTTTCTTCCTGTATCAGTCCATTCAAAATTACCGACAGATAGAAGGAGTGGATTCATTTTCAATTTATCTTTAATTATGTGAGTTTGAAAGTGCGAATCTTTTCCACCTGAAACAGCAATAGCACAATCATATCCATTTCCATTACATCCTCTATACTTATCACAAAGAAGTTCTAATTCACGCCATCTTTTAGTCCAGTCAGTTTCCTTTTGTTCTTCATAATGAATGCAAGCATAACAAATGTTATTTTCATCAAATTTCAGACCAGGTCGTGTATCAGGCATTAAGCATTTTTCACAATATTTCATAAGAGACAAGTTTATCGAGTTTTATATCAATTTCACTATCTGAAGAACCTTTGGAAAATATGTGATTTATTAGTAAATGATAATAGGTAACAAAAAGGTTGAAAACTAGAAATAATTCAAAAATTATTAAAATAATATTATGAAACCTATCTGCTTAATAGCTGCAAGACTAGGCTCAAAGGGAGTACCAAAAAAAAATATCAAACCAATTGGCGGAAAACCTCTCATAGCTCACACAATAAAATCATCACTAGAATCAAAAATTTTTAGTCATGTAATAGTTTCAACGGATGATAATCGAATAGCAAAAATTGCAAAAAAATATGGAGCTGAAGTACCCTTCTTGCGGCCAAAAAAGATATCTGCAGATAACACATCAATGGATAAAGTTATTGAACATGCAATCAATAAGCTCTTTTCTTTAGGATATGATTTCGATGTATTAGTTAATAGAGATTGTACAGCACCGTTTATTCGTACATCAGATATTAAGAAAGGTGTTAGTTTACTTAATAGAAAAAAAAGCGATCTTGTTGCTGCAGCATATAAAACTCATCTTAATCCTTACTTTAACATGATGGAATTTGGTTCTAATGGATTTTTAAAATTTAGCAAAAAAACAAAAAAACATGTTATCAACCGTCAAGATGCACCAATTGTTTATCAATTAACTGGATTTCAGATAATTAATGTTACAAGCTTTCTAAAATATAAAAAAATTTACATGCCACGAATTCTACCTATTGAAATTCCAGCCGAAACTGGTCTTATGGTAGATGATGAATTTGAATTTCAGATAGCACGTTGCATGTTTAGAAAAAAATAATTCTTGCTTACCATGCAGTCCATCCTCCATCGACAATTAAATTAGCGCCAGTCATATATGAGGAAGCATCAGAAATTAAGAATAACATAGCACCGTTATATTCATCCTTTCTTGCCATTCTTCCCAAAATTGTTCTTTCGGAATATTTTTTGATGAATTTTTTATCTTGGTATGTAGTGTCAAGAACTCCACCAGGTGAAAGTGTGTTTACTCTAATATTTTTTCCACTCCAATATGCTGCTAAATATCTTGTAAAGTTAACTACAGCACCTTTCGTAGCTGCATAAGAAATTGGTAAGTTCAATCCACTTTTTCCATAAATTCTTTGATCAGCACCTACTAAACCATATGTAGAAGCAATATTTACAATCACACCTTTGTCCTGCTTTGCCATTATTTTGCCAAATGCTTGTGAACAAAAAAATACGCCTGTTAAGTTAATGTCAATTGATTTTTGCCAAATTTTGGCTGGAAAGTTTTCAAATGGACCAAACGCGTTGTCATATTTTTCCTTGGCGCCTTTTGATGTATAAGCTGCATTATTAACCAAGCCATCAATTTTTTTGAAATCCCTTAACACGTTTCGTGCCAATTTTTTTACTTCTTCAAAATTTGAAATATCTGCGGTGTAGGAACACGCCTTTGTTCCATATTTTTTGACTAGAGAGTGTTCTAACTTTTTATTTTTTGTTGAGTCTAAATCAACCAAAATAACATTTGCCCCTGCCGCACTCAGAGTATTGGCATATTGAGAACCAAGAAGGCCTGAAGAACCAGTTATCACTATATTTCTATTTTTTACATTAAATAATTTAGAAATACCATCTACTCGTTTCATGTTAATTTTACTGTTTTTCAACATATTAGTTTTCATGATAAATCATAAGTGATTTGATGTCTTTCTAACTAATTCTAAATTTTACACGTTGTAATTTCTACGCTTATATTATATAGTAAAAAAATTCCAAAATAAGAGAAATACAATTGCGAATATTAGTAACTGGTGGAGCAGGTTATCTTGGATCTGTTCTTTCAAGAAAATTACTTGCTAAAGGATATCAGGTTAGATTAATTGATGCATTATGGTATGGTAAAGAACCAATTGAAGAATTAATGCCGAACAAAAACTTTGAATTAATTCAAGATGATATTAGAAATCTAGTTGTGACTGTAAAAGCACTGAAAGATGTCGATGCAGTTATTCATTTAGCGTCTATCGTTGGTATGCCTGCATCTAACATAGAGCCCAAAAGTAGTGAAGAAATTAATTATCTAGCAACTAAAAATATTGCGGAACTTTGCCAACTTCATAATATTGATACGTATATTTTTGCCAGCACTTGCTCTATTTATGGCAGTCAACCTGAAACACTGATTACAGAAAAATCTCCAACGGATCCTTTAGATTTTTATGCAAAGCAAAAATATTTGTCAGAAAGAGCAGCTGGTTGGTTAAATAAGGCACCTACAATTTTACGATTTGGTACTCTATTCGGCTTATCTCCTCGCATGAGATTTGATTTAGTAATCAATTTGTTTGTAGCCCAAGCCATTAAAGAAGGAAAGATCACGGTGTTTGGAGGAAATCAATACAGATCGTTTTTACATGTAAGCGATGCCTCTGATGCAATTATATTTTCTTTAGAAAAGAATCTTACTGGAACATACAATGTAATTTCAGAAAACCTCACAATGAAACAAGCAGCAGAACGAGTAAGTAAAGCTACAGGATGCAAAATTGATATTTCAAATGAAAATGAAGATAAAAGAAGTTATAGAGTGTCTGCAGAAAAATTAAAACAAGTAGGTTTTGAACCCTCTAAAACGCTCGAAGATGCCATAAATGAGATTAAAGAAGCAATTGATGATGGACAGATATCAAATTATGATGATGCAAAATATAGTAATTACAAATTGCTATTTGGTTCAAAAAAAATGCAAGAAAAAGTGTTCATACAAGGAATGCCAGGTTCTTTAGACGTTCCTTAACACATTACTAAAAATTGTAATTTTTAAATAAATTTGTAAAATGATTATTTTTCAAAAAATTCGTCAATGGAATCTGCTAAAAGGGTTCTTTCTTCAGAGCTCATATTAGGAAAAAGTGGTAGTGTTAGAACTTGCTCAGATATTTTTTCTGTAATTGGTAAGATGCCAGTACTCAAGCCAAATTTAGACCTGTAATAGGAGGTAAGGTGTATTGGATTAAAGTAAACCTTACAAAATATCTTCTTTTTTAAAAGAAACTCTTTCAAGGAATCGCGTATCTGCTTGTTTTCGAGTTTGATAGTATACATTTGATAAATATGACTATAGCCTTCTGGAGGATTTGGTGTTTGTATTTGAGAATGTTTTATCAATCTTTGATTTAGATATTGGGCGTGTGCTTGTCTCATTTTTATGATTTTGTCAAACTTTGCTAGTTGTGAAATCCCTAATGCTGCGATAAGTGAGGGCATTCTCCAGTTGTAACCAATATCAACATAATTAGGATCTAAAGGATTATCGAAATAATTTGTTTTATCTACTCTTCCGTGTGATCTAATCAGTTTTAATTTTTCATAAATTTCATCAGAATTTGTTACTACAGCACCACCCTCTCCAGTAGTTAGAACCTTATTCCCCGTAAAGCTAAATGTTGCGGAATCAGCAACGGAACCAACTTTTTTTCCTTTAACGGAAGCTCCTAAAGATTCTGCTGCATCCTCAATTAACAATACGTTCTGATCTTCAATTGCTTCTTTAATTTCAAATATTTTACACGATTGGCCTGAATAATCCATTGGCATAATGGCTTTAGTATTTTTGGTGATTTTACCGGAAATGGATTGTGGATCTAGCCCGTAGTTCTCTTCTTCAATATCTGCAAAGACTGGTTTTGCTTGAACAAAAATAACTGAATTGGCTGTAGAAATGAATGAAAATGATGGTACTATAACTTCATCTCCATTACCAATGCCATGCGCTATGAGAGCCGCATGTAGTGCAGATGTTCCAGAATTTACAGTCACACAATGTTTTGTGCCTACAAATTCTTGTAAATTTCTTTCAAACTCCTCAATCTCAGGACCAATAGCCCACGTGTTTCCTCTTTGGATAACTTTGTTTACAATTTTTTCATCCTCTTCATCTGTATAAATCCTGTAAAGGGGAATCTTCCACTGACTCATACTAATCACAATGAATTTAGGGCATCAGCCAAAGATTTTGATGCATTGCCTGGATTTGCAAGAAATTTTCTTACATGGTTTTGTCCATTATGTATTAATTTTTCAGATAATTCTTTGTTGTGTAATAAATCATTAATGGGTTTTATTAAATCAGATTGATCAGAAATTGATAATACTGCATCGTCCTTAGCATATTGAAATTCTAAAAATTTATCCAGCATTGTGATGTTAATTATCGGTTTCTTTAGTATTAATCCTTCTAACAATACTGTA
>Ga0257111_1000647_pt1 | contig 14259 bp, 16 predicted proteins | sample LP_taG_6_FD_191567 | JGI IMG/M metagenome (GOLD analysis project Ga0257111, IMG submission 191567) | Marine microbial communities from Northeast Subartic Pacific Ocean, Canada - LP_J_2015_P26_500m | ecosystem: Environmental > Aquatic > Marine > Oceanic | place: Canada: Northeast Subartic Pacific...
TCCAGATCTGGAGAAATTGATAAAGCTACCCTGGGGCATGCTGGTAAATATACCTGGTGCATAACTGAGAATGAAGATTTCCGACCGTGGCCTAATACAGGAGAGGACAGGGGTTTTTCAAAAGATGCGAACACCGTTTCGGTGTTCGCAGGTCTGTCTCCAATCCAAGTAAGTAATCATTCAAGCCAAGATCCCGAAAATATACTTAGAAGTTTCAGAGACGCCCTTTTTGCTGCGGGCCCTAACCAAGGGGAGATAGTAATAATGTTTTGTCCTGAACATGTGCAATCTTTTAAAAAAGCTGGATGGGCCAAGAACCAGATTAGAGATTTTCTTTATGAAATGGCCGTAAGGACAAACGACGAGTGGGGATTCGGATCTATACCCCCAGGACCCAGGCCAACAGGTTCTGAGGTAACACACTCTGCATTGACACCAGAAAGCTTCACATTGCTAGTGGGAGGGGGTGCTGCAGGAGCTTTTTCATGCGTCATACCACTTTGGGCAGGTGGGGTAGGATCACAATCTGTCACAAAAGAACTAATTTAAACTCATATAGACAGGTGCAAAGCACAAGATACTGTATGATAGGGAAAAGAAAAAGGGGGAACTTATGGTTGAAGGAATTAGAGTTTTGGATCCAACAATAGATGCCAATTCACAGAATTCCCTACTGGCGATACGCCCAGAATCGCTCAATGGGTTGACGGTAGGGCTACTTGCTAACGGCAAAAAGAACTCTGTAGAAATACTGCAATACGTGTATGAGATTCTCAAGGATGATCATGGGCTAGGGGCTGTTATTGAAGATAACAAAGGTAACGCTTCAAGGCCATGCCCTCCAGACTTGTTAGAAAAGCTAGCCAATCAATGTGATGTGATTATCACAGCCTCAGGTGATTGAGGGTCATGCTCTTCGTGCAGTGTGCACGACGGAATTCAATTTGAGAAAAGAGGTTTACCTGCCGCTGTAATATGCACTGAACCATTTGTAAGCAGTGCCGTGGCTATGTCCAAAATGGGAGGAATTCCGGAATTTCCATTTGCAGTAGTGCCTCACCCACTTGGAAGTTTGGATGAAAACTCATTGAGGGAAAGAGCCAAGGAAGTAGTCGGAGATATTGTCAAAATACTATTAGAAGGTTAACCGCTGGGCTCCTCTTAAATCATATAAATCATCTCTTGGGCAATTAATGCACCAAAAGATTCGTCGCCTTTGATAACAACCCTTCCGTCCGCAATAGCCATATCTGGGTCCCACCTACCGCAAGCCAAACAAATAAAGGCATCACTACCCATTTCCATCTCAATTGTCGGCTGAGATAATTCAGGTACCAATACCGCCCTCTTTTCCACAACTTTTACTCCTATATCAAAGGAGTGTGCTCCGTGAATTTTAAATCTAACAGAGCTTCCTTCCGGGGCATTGACTTTTTTGCCGAAAACATATGGCATGACATTGGTCATTCTTTGGAAAGAATGTTCAGCTACTGAACCTGACAGGTTTCCCTGTTTTCCGACTGCTCGACGAATGTCTTGTTCGTGTATCCAACAATCAAAAACCCTCACTGAAACCTGATCTGCCACACTTCCTTGCCCAATCGGAGACTCGGCGGCAGATCTGAAGTCAGACTGAGACTCCAAGACAATAAGTCTTTCTGCATTGACATTTCGGAATTCTTGTATCAATTCCTCTACCGTATTAGAGCGTCTCAACACCACGTCTACCTCATTCTTAAATCCCTGGTCATTCCTAAGATGGTTGGTATCCTGCAGATCCACATTCGGTACATCCCGGCCAAGTAACCTATGTTCGATTCCAACTAGGTGAGAAATGCAGTCTTTGACCGTCCAGGTAGGACAATCTGTAATAGTGTTCCAGTCATCCACATTTAAGGCAGCACAGAGGTCTTCCAGCGATTGCCACACTGACTTCTGTAAATTTAGTAAAACCTCTTTTTGAGTAGCCATAACTTAGTCTATTTACCCTATCCGATACCCATTTTTACTATGAAATCGAATTCGTCTTTCCTGACTGGTTGGACCGACAAACGGGAATTTCTTATGAGAACCATTTCCGAAAGCTCAGGGATTTTTTTGATATCTTGAAGGGATATAGGCGCCTTAAATGTCAACTCAGCCTTGATATCAACCATAAACCATATCGGGTTATCTGGAGTGCTCTTAGCATCGGGATGTTTTGAATCCGGATCCCAAGCCGTGAAATCTGCGTATCCATCCTTAACGACTACTGCGGTTCCAACAACAGCAGAAGGTTTTGAATTTGAGTGGTAAAACAATACCCCATCACCAATTCTTATCTCATCCCGTAGGAGATTTCTAGCTTGATAATTCCTGACCCCATCCCATTCGGCTGTGGCTTTGTCTTCCGATTTAAGTTCTTCAAAGGAATAATCAGAGGGTTCTGACTTCATCAGCCAATATTTCTTTTCTCTCATTCTCTCCTCCGCTGGAACGTCGGGATGAATTATACGCACATCCCCTACCATTTCTTGTAATTCCTTTCCAAAAGTTCTAATACACTGGAGGCCTCAACAGCCGAACGTCCGACAGGCTCCTTTTCCAAGAATCTCTTGAGATCCTCTATAGATTGCTTTTGATGTCCTATCCTAAACCCTATCATCCCCCTATCCTTAATCTCAAAAACGTTGTCCGGCTCAAGGCCAACTATTAAATCTATAACCTTGTAGGCTTGTTTACTTTTATCTTCACTTAAGTAAATGTATTTCAAATTTCGCAACAATCTTACAACTATGTATTTGTCATCTACTGGCAACAAATAACGGTCATCCCAAGTGAAAGAAGCCGAGACATGATCATTAAAGGTTTTCTCACATTCATCTTTACTCAACACGGTCCCGTTATTGAATACGTCTATGTAAAATATTTCGGTTTCATCATTAGCACGAACAAGGAAATGTCCTGGCATCCCGATCCCTGCAACATCAATCCCCAACCTAGAGGCAATCTCCATGTAAATTATGGCGAGGGTAATTGGTATCCCTTGGCGCCTGTTTAAAACTTCATTTATGAAACTGTTTTTGTGATCGTAATAATTTTTAACATTCCCTGAGAAACGTAGTTCTGAAAAAAAATACTCACTAATTTCATTTAGCTTTTGCAAAAGGCTTGAATTTGACTGAATTCTCCGGGATAACACTGATTCCAATTGTGTGAATGAGGCCAGTTCCTCATCAATGTTGATTTCTGGGTATTCCAAGGTGGAGACTAGTAGCCCTAAAGTGGCTAAACTCACTGAAGTATTATTTAACTCTGTCTGTATCGTGCGAAGTAATTTCAATCCTGCACCCATAGGTTATCTGAGATAATACATCAGCTATATGGCGGGAGCGCGAGGGAGTCGAACCCACCACACCAATCGAAGGATTGCTGCCAACGGAGTTGAAGTCCGCAGAGACCACCAGGCCTCATCCGCTCCCAGGTTAAGTTGTTCCCTAGCATTAAATAGGTATTTTAATGAAATTATCCGGAAAGGGCGTCATCAATTTTCTTTTGAATTACCGATTTCGGAACAGCGCCTACTATTTGGTCAACTGGTTTCCCGTCATTAAATATCAAAAGGGCTGGGATTCCCCTAATGTTGTAGTCTAAAGAAGTTTGCCCATTGCTATCGACGTCTAATTTACCCACTTTGATTTTGCCTTCATACTCATCAGCGATCTGCTGAACTACAGGAGCTATCATCTTGCATGGCTGGCACCAATCAGCCCAGAAGTCAATGAGCACAGGTATATCTGAGTTTAGTACTTCTTCCTGAAAATTACTGTCAGTTATTTCAACAGTGTCCGCCATGACGTATTCTCCTTATTACCTAAAGTAGGTTTTTTATTTATCGTATTTAGCTTGTCGGCAATTTAACGCTAATCATTATCTTTCCAGTAGTCTATGAAATCTACAGGTATATATTCAACTTCATCCCAAAATATTGTACCTAAAAGCAGTCCTTTTGGCACATCAAAAACCAGACTGCCCGATACCTGAAACCCTCTTGCCAACTCTATTTCCCCCCACAAAACCGGAGTTATTTCTAAGACATCAGGGTCTGCCTTTATAGCTCCCGAAATCTCCTTGGAACGTGCAAAAGGATCTATGGCACTAGATTTCTTTCCTCTTCGATCACCGAGTTGTGCAGCATCTGGGTCCACAGATATCGGTATAACCGTACTACTTCTATTAACTATCGTCGTGTTAACAACGGCCAATTTCCTGTTCGATGCACTAGGTGTAATGATCCTCGTGATGCCATCTTGGGTATAAAACGCCTTGGAAACAACTTGAGGTCGTGAGGCATGTATTTCAAGGTTCCTGCCAGTCCTTCCCAAATCTAATTGTTCCGAGTTACAGGACACAAAAAAAGTGATTGAGATTAAACAAGCCGACAAAACAGCAAGAATCGATCTAAAATTAGTAAAATTAATCATGATTTCTCTAAATTCTTTAACTCTTAAAATACAGGCTCAACAATCTATCACATCGTAAATCAAGGATGGGCGGATAAGGAAGGCAAATCACGTAGCTTTTTTATGAGATTCGGAAGCACCTCCATGAGATAATCTACATCTTCGTCAGAGTTATCCCGGCCCAAAGTGATTCTAAGGGTACCTTGAGCTAGCTCAGCAGAATGGCCTATCGCCAGCAACACATGAGACGGTTCCAGTGAAGCTGATGAGCATGCACTTCCACTAGAAGCACAAATCCCAGCAAAATCTAAACCTAGAAGAATAGGTTCGCCCTCTACCCCGCGGAAAGATACACTGACATTATTCGGAAGCCGGTCGGTTAAATGGCCGTTTACAGTCATTTCTTCAACTTCATCTTTTAGTCCTCTAATTATCCTATCTCGCTTGGCAGATAAGCTGACCTTTAGTTCTTCCCTATCCTTTACGGCTAGCTCTAAAGCTTTTGCCAACCCCACTATTCCTGGTACATTCTCGGTGCCAGATCGGTTCTGCCGTTCCTGACCACCTCCCATTATCAATGGTTCAAAAGGGGTACCTCTCCTCAAATAAAGAAGCCCTACGCCTCTTGGGCCATGAAATTTATGACCAGAAATGCTTAGCATATCGACCCCTAAATCTTTTACATTTATCTCAAGTGAACCGGCCGCCTGCACTGCATCAGTGTGGACTAGTATGGTCTTCCCCTTTTCCCGGGCTAATAATTTGACAGATTCTGCAATCTTTTTGATAGGTTGGATAGTTCCAATCTCATTGTTTGCCATCATCACACTGACAAGAATGGTGTCATCTCTTATAGAATCCAAAACCTCATCTACTGAAACCATCCCATAGGGATCAACAGGCAGATAAGTTACATCAAACCCAAATTGCTCCATCTGTTGACAAGTATGTAAAACAGCATGATGCTCAATTTCCGTCGTTATAATGTGAGTGCCCAAATTACGCATTGCCGAGGCAGCGCCTTTAATTGCAGCATTATCGGATTCAGTCCCACCACTAGTAAATACTATTTCGCTAATTCTAGCGCCAAGTATTCGTGCCACTGATTCCCGAGATTCATCAACCGCCTTCCTCGCCTCCTGGGCTAGGGTATATATACTTGAAGGATTCCCATAGCTGAATTGCAAATATGGCAACATGGCATCCAAGACTTCAGGTCTCATGCGAGTAGTTGCGGCATGATCAAAATATATGATTCTATTTTCCGACTGTGACATGATAATCAATCCTCGCAATCACATCCAAATATTCCTCTATAAATATTAGCATGCACATTTCCTACAGATAGGTCTGGTAAAAAGGTGAAAATATCATTGTAATTGTGACGGAGGTTAAAATATGCTTGTACACTGGAACCGGTTAGATTAACATTCCTCAGTTCTCTCCTTACCGTCAACCAATTCCGGGTAAAATACGATGTGCCGGAATTAAGGATTACATAATTGATTGAAGCGATAGACATAACTAAATATTACGGTGACTTCCCTGCCGTAACGGGTCTGAGTTTTTCGGTAGAGCAAGGGGAAATCCTTGGTTTCCTCGGACCTAACGGTGCCGGCAAATCGACCACTATGAAAATATTAACCGGATTTATACCACCCTCTTCCGGCACTGCCAAAATAGCGGGATATGACATTGTTGAACAGTCCCTACTTGCTAGAAGACACATAGGGTACCTACCGGAAACAGTACCACTTTACGAGGACATGGGGGTCAGTGATTACCTGTCTTTCATGGGTCAAATCAGGGGAATGTCTTCCTCACAACTAAAAAAACGGGTATCCGAGGTAGTTGAACTCTGCAGACTTGAAGAATATAGCAATACTATTATTGGCAAACTCTCTAAAGGGTATCGACAGCGAGTCGGAATATCACAGGCAATATTACATGAACCTGACGTTTTAGTTTTGGACGAACCCACTATAGGAATTGATCCCATCCAAGTGGTAGAGACTAGGCAATTAATAAAAAGCCTGGGCGAAGAACATACTTTGATAGTAAGCTCACACATTCTCCCGGAAGTAAGCATGATCTGTGACAGGGTCATCATTATTCACGAAGGGCAAATCGTTGCTGTAGACGATCCTAGCAACTTAGGCATCAGTTTATCAGGGATAGAAAGGGTGGAAATTGAAATAAAAGGGCCTAACAGGGAAATACTCCCTGTCCTAGAAGAGGTAGACGGAATCCAATCAATCGAAAGAATTCCAGTAACAGGTGGAGCTTATCACAGGTACCATATAACAGTGGATACAGGACGGGATCTTAGACACGATTTAGCCAAAGCAGTTGTGGCTAACGGATGGGAACTTTTCAAACTACAATCACTTGGTATGTCTTTGGAAGAAATATTCCTGAGGCTCACAATAGAGGAAGAGGAACTACCCAGTCCTCCGGGGGAAGCTTCTTGACAAATTTAATCGCTATCACTCGAAAGGAAGCCAAAGCCTACTTTTCGACTCCTTCTGCCTACATAGTCGGAGCTATGTTCTTAGTTTTGACTGGGGTGTTTTTTGTATTTGATGTAAGCAAACCATATGCTGAGGCCGGGGTGAGAGGACTTTCCGATTGGGCAAGTTTTTTCATTGTGTTCCTTGCACCTCTCATTACAATGAAACTGCTAGCTGAGGAGCAAAAATTAGGGACCCTAGAATTATTATTAACATCTCCAGTCCGGGAATGGGAAGTGGTTTTAGGCAAATATCTCGCTAGCCTTTTGATGCTTTTGGCAATCCAATCAGTAACCTTCTATTACGTTTTCATCGTCTATTTTTTCGGCAATCCGGACACGGGACCAGTAATTAGTGCTTATCTCGGATTAGTCCTACATGGAGCAGCTGCTCTGGCGATCGGTATGCTAGGATCATCCCTTTCAGGTAACCAAATAGTATCAGCTGTAGTCGCAACAGCTATATTGTTGATATTTTCGTTTATAAACAGGGTTTCATCATTAGTGGATGGAGCTGCTGCAGAATTCATCAATGCACTCTCCATGAATGCTAGGTTATCGGATTTCAGCAGAGGGGTGATTGACCTAAGCCATGTAGTCTACTTCCTGAGCATTGTAGCGATATTTTTATTCCTATCAATACGTTCCCTTGAAACAAGAAGGTGGAGATAGGAATGGCGCTTCAACCTCAAATAAATGATGACTCTTATGCCGAAATAATATTGTCGTCCATTAAGTCTCCAAATTTTTGGAGCCTCATATTAGGATTCGCAGGCATAGTCGCAGTTATTCTCGGCGGTTCAATTAATTTAGCTTTTGCTGATCTAAAAGATTTATCGCTGTGGGTTCTGTTGGCCGGCACCGGACTAATATTCCTAGCACTAGTACTATCACCAAGAGCAGTGGCAATGTTCCTTGTCGGAAGAAAAGGAAGATACGGCGTAAACATGGCCATTATGACTCTGGCATTCTTTGTAATACTCCTAATAGTCAATTTTTTAATGTATCAAAACCCAAATAGGATTGATGTGACGGCCACAAGGGTTTTTACACTTTCAGAACAGACTTATGGAATATTGGATAACCTTTCCAAAGACAATCAGTCAGTGCATGCGTATGCCTTCTTCGTGTCCTCGGCTTCCTCAAACAGTCAACGACAATCAGCTGAAGACCTATTAAACGAATTTAACAGGAGATCTAACAATTTTAGTTTTTCATTTGTGGATCCTGAGTTAAACAGGTCGGAAGCATTGAGATATAACGTGACCACTTACCCCTCAATCGTTTTTGAAGCAGATGATGGCAAATTCGAAGGCGTTACTCTTTTGACAGAACAAGATTTCGTAACCGGCATATTAATAGCAACAGGGACGGAGCAAAAAGTCATTTATTACTTAACCGGGCATGGTGAAACATCCGTGTCTAGAGACCCCATGACCGGTGCAATTGGATTGGAAGGCCTAGATCTAGCAATAGAAGGTATGCAAAGAGACAATTATTTTGTGATGCCTTTGAATTTGAAACAGTTTGAAGCCGTGCCTAGTGATGCTGCTGTATTAATAATTGCAGGACCTAAGGGCAATAAAGACTTGGACGAGGCTGAATTAACAGCGCTTTTGAAATATGTTAGAGACGGTGGAAGAATATTAATGCTACTCGATCCGAATCCGCCAATAAAATTTAACGGTCTGGCCGCTCTTTACGGAATAGCAATATCCAGTGAACATGTGGTAGATGCGGTAAGTAACGTCTCAGGGGCAATGCTCACTCCAATGGTGCAAAAAGCCAATGGTCAATTTACCACAAGCAACTCGGCCCCTGGCCTTACTATAGCTGATGACATATCGGTAACAATTTTCCCAGACTCGGCTGCAATACTCAGTCCTTCAGCTGAGGAATTTGCACTAAGAGACCATATTAAATTCACTCCACTTGGCATGACTACCCCGGCAAGCTGGCTGACCAAAGATCCTGAGGATGTTGCATATTCTTCGGAGAAGCAACAGGGTCCTTTTCCAATATCCGCTGTGGTTGAGGCCACAGGTATGTATACTGATTTAGGAGCCACTCACCAACTTGCAAAAATCGTTCTATTCTCCGACTCAGATTTTGCCAGCAATAAATATTTCGCCAGCATGGATAATTCAGATATTTTCCTCAATTCAATCAATTGGCTCGCCGAGGATTTTGAGTTGATATCCATAAGGCCCAAACTACTGCCCTACAGGGAACTGGTTGTGAACAGTAGGGAAAGGGATTTCATTAAGTGGTCCAGTTGGACACTCCCTCCGACCTTCATGCTCTTCATGGCTTTGGTTGTATGGTGGAGACGTAGATAAGAGAGATTAAAATTGAATCTTAAAGCCACTTTAGCGTTAATAATACTGGCAGTTATCGCTGTTGCAGTCTACATATTCAACCCTTTTGCCCAAGAGGACAAGAAACCTCCTCCAAAACCTTGGTTTTACCAAGTTTCAGTAGATGATATGACGTCAATCCGAATCACTCATAAGGACAAGAGTGAATCATTTATCAAAACCCCTTCAGATACCTGGGCATTTGATTGGGATATCTTGATCCCCCCTAACCACAATAGATGGGGTGGTATTGCTTTTATCCTTGGAGGGCCGCAAACGAAACGGGATCTAACAGAAACCACTACCCTAATAGAGGACCCAGCCCAATACGGCCTCGACAACCCTCATACGGTAGTAAATATCGGTCTCACTCTTAATAGGACATTAGAATTCAGACTTGGCGACAAAACTACCAACGGCTGGCACCACTACGGTCAGATCGTGGGGTTCCCACAATTATTTCTGATCGCCGACACGTGGGGTGATGTGCTGGCTCGACTAGCGGTAGAACCACCCTATCCCAAATGGTATATCGAACGACCTACAGACCAAATCAGCGAAATAAATATTTTTCCCAAATCAGAAGATGTTAAAACCGACAAGGCTCAGCTGAATTTCAAAAGAGAAAAAGATGGAACTTGGCGAGTAATTGATTACCTCGTCGGAACAGAATCCCAGTTGGTCGATGATGCCAAATGGCAGAAACTTTTGCCTATAATAAAAAGCCCTTCCGGGGTTGATGTTGCAGTCCACAAAGTTCGGGATCGGGATTATTCTCAATGGGGTATTGGAGACAACTCAGCAGCAGTAGAAATACGTTTTGAAAGCACCACAGAGCAGGGGACAACATACACCGACGGCTCCTTACTTTTAATTGGTGACCCTGACCCCGACGGGCAAGCCTATTACGGTAAGTCTGCAGAAGAAGGAGTGACTCAGCCAGTACTTCTATTTCCCAAACTGTGGGTAGAGACCATATTTGGGTTGTACGAAGATATTCCATACGCCGATTAAATTTAACTGAATCGACCGCTTAAAGTTCGGAAGGGCCATAGTTATGGATGCTGAAATTATTGCAGTGGGAACGGAGCTACTCATGGGGGAGTTGGTTGATTCAAACTCAGCTTTTCTAGCTTCTGAATTACCTAAATTAGGAATGTCGTTAAAGATTGCTGTCAAAATCGGGGATGATATTAACGACCTTTTAAAAGGAATAGAGTCAGCATTAACTAGATCTGATGTGGTAATAACCACTGGGGGCCTTGGTCCAACCTCTGATGACCTGACGAGAGAATCAATCGCCAGATTTTTCGAAGAAAAGATGGAGGTTGACCCCAAACTCCTTAATGATTTAGAGGAAAATTTTGCGGCGCGCGGCATCATAATGCCGCAAACTAACATCAAACAAGCCACTTTAATACCTTCATCCATTCCTCTACCTAATCCGAATGGTACTGCACCAGGTTGGTTTGTAAGTAAAAACTCCAAAATAGTGATAGCAATGCCTGGACCTCCAATGGAATTGATTCCTATGTGGAAAGACCATGTGGTAGATAAGCTTACGGCTTTTTCGGACGGCATTTCGATCGTAACAAAAAACATCAAAACATTCGGCCGTTCTGAAGGAGAATTAGACGAAGTGCTGTCGCATCTTTTCGGACAAGAAAATCCTTATCTTGGAATTTATTCAAAGCAAGATGGCATACATCTTAGAGCAATAGCAAAAGCCGATACATATTCGGAGGCCGCCTCTTTAATCAGCCAAATCGAACACCAAATTATTAAAACGGTGGGTGCCAGTTTCATCTGGGGTCAAGATGACGACACCGCTGCAGAAGTGGCCACCAATCTCCTTCATTCAAAAAATCTCCGCCTCTGCGTCACTGAATCATTTACAGGAGGGGCCGTCTGTGGCCTTCTTTCAGAGTGTGAAATGTTCGACGATATACTTGCCCAAGGATTAATAAAAACTCCCAGCACAAAGCCTATCCTTGACTATCAGAAGCCCAACCAACCCTGTAATGACTTCTGTCAAGCAGACTTACACCTTAATATATCTCCCCTACTACTTGAAGACCCAAAACACCACTTCGGAACTGTTAATTTCAGGATAAGTAGTCACCGTGAGGCTGCATGCATATCTGGAAAATATAGGGCCGGAAATTCCAGGATGAGGCAAAGAGCCTCAAATCACGCTTTAATTGAATTAATAAAATTTGTGAAATCAACCTATAAATAACTGGTCGGGGAGACAGGATTCGAACCTGCGACCCCGTGCACCCCATGCACGTGCGCTACCAAGCTGCGCTACTCCCCGACAGACCATGAAGAATAGCATGCCAACTTAAAGGCATCAATAAATTATGTCGGTGTGGAATAGTTTTGATTCTATTGTTAAACTTACCACCAGCGCATATTACCAATGAGTGGACTGGAGGAATATGTTTCAAATGACTACTATTTCTGAAGTATCGCTGTCACCTAAAGAAATTCGGAAACTAATACGAGATGGCGAGTTTAAACGTCCCACCTCAGGTGCCGCGGCTGGTTATGTTCAAGCTAATTTGGCTATTCTCCCAAAAGAATATGCTTTTGATTTCCTACTTTTTTGCCAAAGAAACCCTAAACCCTGTCCTGTGGTTGAAGTTTTGGAACCCGGTCAGGTTGAGGTATCGGTAACAGCACCTTCAAGTGATATTAGAACAGACGTGCCGTTGTACCATGTATATGAAAACGGAAAATTATCAGCTGAAATAAGTAATCTTACTGACCTATGGAAACCCGATTTTGTCTCATTTCTGTTAGGTTGCAGCTTTTCTTTTGAATCCGCCCTAATAAATAACGGAATAAGACTTCCTCATTTTGAAAGTGGGACCAACGTCTCCATGTACATAACCAACATACCAACAGTGCCGGCAGGCCCATTTTCTGGGCCTATGGTTGTTTCAATGAGATCAATACCACAGGAAAAAGTAGTGAGAGCTGTTCAAGTCACATCGAGATTCCCTGGAGTGCACGGATCCCCAATCCACATTGGAAACCCGTCAGCAATTGGGATAACCAACTTATCCCAACCGGATTTTGGAGATCCCACGGTAATAAAAGAGGGTGAAGTACCAGTTTTTTGGGCTTGTGGAGTAACTCCTCAATCAGTAGCCATGTCGTCGAAACCACCGATAATGGTAACCCATGCCCCGGGGCATATGTTTATAACTGATATGAAAGATGAAGATTATTCTGTCCTATAGATATAACTATGACATTAGAAGAACTCATACTAAGTCAGGATAAAAGAGGTATTTCAAAAATCAAGAATTCTCTTACCAGAGATTTCTGTTTCGACGCTGCTAATTTCATATTAGCCAATCCCGGAAAAGTAATCATCACAACTGGATTCTACATTCTGAGTGCTGGAGCTGCTGAGACTGATGGTCCCCCTGGAGCGGTAGCAATCGGAAACGCCTTGGAACAAATAGGATATGAGGTAATCTACGTCACCGATAAATATTGCTATCAAATGATAAAGGCAATAGCAACAACAACATCGAAAGTCATAGAATTCCCCATTGAAAACCATCGTGCAAGCACAAAAATAGCATCCGAGATACTAGAGAAGGAAAATCCAGACCTTTTGATATCAATCGAGAGATGTGCCCCAGCTACTGACGGGCTGTACAGAAACATGAGAGACATGGACATCACTAGCAATACTGCAAAAATAGACCTTCTATTTGAAAAACACTGCGCCAGCGTCGGTATTGGCGATGGTGGAAATGAGATCGGATTGGGTAATCTTTATTCAGAGGTTGAAGGTTCTAGGGAGTTGGTCGGCTTCCCTGCAAAAACCAAAACGACAAAACTGATCATAAGTAGTGTTTCAAATTGGGGTGGATATGGATTGGTAGCTGCAATATCCATTTTGAAAGGCAAAAATCTACTTCCCTCCGTCGAAATGGATATTCACAACATTAAAAAAATCGTGGCCATGGGAGCAGTAGACGGGTTCAGTGGAGATGGTGTTGAAAAGGTAGACGGATTTTCTTTAGACGAAAATGCTTCGTTTTTGGAAAATCTCCATAATTTCGTCCAAGATTCACTTGCTCATTAACCCAGCCCCCCTATTTCAGACCGTCTTACACACTGTTACTTGTTTCTCGTACATCATTTTGTATCCGTTTAGGAGTTTGCGTGGCGTTTAATGCATCTAGACCACGCCTTACTTGACCGAGTTGATTAGACAACTGTTCTTCTATGGAAGATAAAACTTCATTGGAATAGCGATCTGCACCTTGGCGCAGTTCAGCAGCTTGACTTTCAGCATCGTTTATCAATGCGTATGCTCGACGCTGAGCGTCTTGAATGACAGTTTGAACTTCGTCCTGTGCCCCTGTAACTAGTGTTTGGGCTTCGCCTGAAGCTGTAGCTACAATTTCTTCCCCCCTATTATTGGCCACTTTCAAGACTTCTGAATTTGAGACTTTTTCTTCTTGCTCAACTGAAGCCGCTGTTGATATCTCAGTAGCCGTGTTTCTTGCATCATCAAGAATTCTAGATGCTTCCATCTGCGCCTGACTGATGATGCTATCCTTCTGTGTAATTATGGTTTGGGCCTCTTGCACTCCTGATGGCATATTATTTTGTAACTCAGCTAGAAGCATTCCTAGCCTGTCAGCATCTATCATCGTTTTCCCACGGAAACCCGGAACCCGTGTACCGCTTTTAGTTACCTCGATTAGTTCGTTGACAAGTTGATTAACATCCATAATTAGTATCCTCCCTGACTTATACTAAGCAAATCTAAATACGTTCTTTAAGTGCTTCCGCGACGTGAGGCGGCACCAAATTATCTATATTGGCCCCTAGACGGGCGACTTCTTTTATCCTACTGGAATATATAAACTGGTGCTCTAGTGCACTCATCATGCACACTACATCAATATCAGGCGCCAAA
>Ga0257111_1000650_pt1 | contig 14210 bp, 18 predicted proteins | sample LP_taG_6_FD_191567 | JGI IMG/M metagenome (GOLD analysis project Ga0257111, IMG submission 191567) | Marine microbial communities from Northeast Subartic Pacific Ocean, Canada - LP_J_2015_P26_500m | ecosystem: Environmental > Aquatic > Marine > Oceanic | place: Canada: Northeast Subartic Pacific...
TAACTCACACTGGATGATTATTATGCCTACAATGAGATTATTAGAAAATGACAAAGACTACGCAATAGTTGGTGCAATTCCAGTAGATGCACCGGGAATCAAGTACATCTATGGCAGACAGTCATGTGATACTCGAAGTATGGAACCTGGTGACATTGATGTTGGCAACTCTGAATATGGAGGACAAGAAACAATGGTCATACTTGATAGAGTGTTCATTCCAAATGAAATGATCTTCATGAATGGCGAACATGAATTTGCATCAATGTTAATTGAAAGATTCACATGTTATCATAGAAGGAGCTATGTCTGCAAGACTGGATTAGGTGACGTCCTAATCGGCGCTGCAGCAGCAATTGCAGATTATAATGGTGTTCCAAAAGTATCACATATCAAAGACAAAATAATTGAAATGACGCACCTAAACGAGTCAATTTATGCAGCAGGCATTGCAGCCTCGTATCAGGGACATAAAATGAAGTCAGGTGTCTTTTTGAATGACGACATGCTAGCAAACGTGTGTAAGCATAATGTAACACGTCTACCTTACGAGTTAGCCAGACTTGCACAGGATATTGCTGGTGGTCTGTTAGTAACCTTACCATCAGAAGCCGAGTTGAAAAGTCCAGAAACCGGTCCAATTCTAAAAAAATATCTGAAAGGAAAGTCAGGAGTTGAGGTTGAAAACAGAATGAGAATCTTACGTCTAATTGAAAACATGACTATGGGAAGAAATGCAGTTGGTTATCTTACCGAGTCAATGCATGGTGCCGGATCTCCTCAAGCGCAAAGAATTCAGATTGCACGTCAAATGCAACTGGGCTACAAGAAACAACTGGCAAAGAGTCTAGCCAAAGTTAAAGAAGATCCGGAAGAACTACATGAAAACTCTGATTACTTTAAGCGAGTATTCCAACTAGACAATAAAGAATAGATTATTTCTCTTCAGAACAATAACCATCATCAATGTAAATTGTATTTATCTCAAATCATCATCTTTTAATTTCTTAAACTGAATTTTTCGTATACATTCTTCTAATTCTTCAGGCAGATGATCATTAATCAAACGATTACATTCTTTACAAATTGTTCCATCCATCTCTGAATCAGGTTTTGACATCATTTTCTATCGCCAGTCTTTTGTATTTGGTTGACATCTTGGACATTCAAGTCCGTTTGTGGTTTGACCACATTTTTGACATTTATATGAAAAACCTAAGATATCGTTTTTACCAGTTTTTGTGTATTTGAAAACTAGTACTAAAGCAATTATTATTCCAACTGCTGCAGCGGCCACCCATACAAACATGATACAATTATGTTATAATGCCAATTAAACTTAAGCAATGCTTGCAATTTAGATATTCAAATGTTAATTGGCATCCAGCAATTTTAGACAAACAATAAACCGTTTAATTATTTGTCAAAAAACGTTAGGTATTCAATATATTTCCTAATCTAGCCAATCAACAAAAGATAAACTTGTAACTAGTTCAAAAACTTATTTTTAGACATCATTCATATCATTGCCTTGCTTAAATCGTGATTCAATGGCGTCTGCCTTCATATCAAGTTCGTTTAAATCGCCAAGTTTTTGGTAAGTTAGTTTTTCTAATGTTCGTATTATTGCTTTTGCTGCTCTGTATTGAGGAATTCTTGGCTCAAGTAATTCCCCATAAAGACCAATCCCATTAATTCCATTTAGTTTTGCATAACCCAAGATCAATCCGTTAAAGCCGGTTATGACAGATTCCGTGGGTGTTGTTTCTATTCCTAATCTTTTAACTAAATCTAACAAATTCTGTGATGTAGTTGTGACATATGTTGTTGGACTCTTACCGAATGATCGTGATGTGTGATAACCACCTAATGTATAAATGAATTTGGCATCATATTTTTTTGCAACATTGATTACATCCTGACATAATTCATTGAGTGCATCATTTTCTTGTGGCTGACCTCTACCACCACCGAAAATTATAATGTCTTTAGCATATCGATACTCCCACTTTTCCTCTGGAATCTCAATGTAACCACCTTTATCATAAACAAATGGTGGACGCGATGATGTTGCTGTTCTAAACTGCGCAGTTCCAAGATTCTTATTAATGAAATTTACAACAATCGAACCAACATTTCCCATATCTTGCATTGCTGCAATTATTAATGGTTTTTTCACATCAGGTTGCCTTGTATCCTCAAATTCCATTATAAAAAACCAAATTTATTCTATAAAAGTATAACATCATTCTAATACAAAATTAACAACTAAATATCAAGAATTTTTTTTCTGTATGTAATTAAAAGGCATTCTCTACAGAGACAATCTTTTTCATCCATCTGATCCTGATAAATTTTTGGAAAACTTGCACACCAGCATGTTAAATTATTATCACATGTAAATTCAGTGCCACACTTGGAACAATTTTTTTTCACAGTTACTCTGATAATATGCTAATCACTCTATTAGGAATATCTGCCAGCCTACTTACTGCCAAGACCTTTTCATATCCTAGATATTTTAAATTATTTGCAATTATAGTTGAACTAAATGTATCTCTTCCAATACCTATGGCTGTCATTTTAATACCTAAATTCTTGTATGATTTTAGAACCATTCTCAATGCGTTTGGATCTGACGGTTCTCCGTCAGACAGAGTTAGAAAGATATCAGGTTTTTTTGATGCTAAGACTGGCAACATTCTGTCATAAACTTCAGCCAATGGAGTTCCACCGTTTGCAGAAATCTGTGCAAGTCTTTTTGCAGAAGAGTTATTCCATTTCACGTCTTCAGGTTTAACAAGCCAGCAAACGACCTGTCTATTTACAGTGTTAAATGCATATACTGAGAAATTTACTTTTAAAAATGCTAAAACCTCACACAAGCCAATTGTAGTTTTCTTGTATTCTGTTTGCTGATCGGTAATACTTGATGAATGATCCAATAATATTACAATTCTAGATTTTATTGCTTTTTTTACATCACTGAAAAATGCTTTGTCATGACCTTCAAGATATGCTTCTTCATCAAATTCTTCACCCTCAGTCATGTGTTGCTCTTTCCAACCAGTTTTCCACTCCCGAAATTTATTTTTTAAATTACTAATAAGATCTTGGTCATAGATCTTTGTTTCATCCACATTTGTGGATTCTGGAATCTGTATTCCAATTGTTTCTGGTTTCAAACCCTTATTTTCATTCTTCTTTGTTTCTTCCTTAATTAGATGGAATTCTTGTAGAACATCTTTTCCCTCAATTGGATTTTTTGAATTCAAACTACCAAGTTCAGTTTCTAAATTTTTTGTAATTTTTTGTACTGCTTTTTCAAAATCTTGAGGATTCACCAGCATTCCTGGACCCTTCAAAGGAATAGACAATGGAATTGTAATCAATGGATCAATATCTAACATAGTTAAAATTTTTGGAATGCTTTTTTCAATCCAATCAGTGTCAAAACTATTTTCTATTGCTTTGTCTAGAATTGTTTTCGCAAATTCTACTGCCTTTTTTACTCTTTCAAAGTGACTTGATTGCATCTCTCCTTTGATATCACCAAACAGGAAGTATTGATAAAATGCCTCAACTACCCTTGCCTTTCCTAGAATATTATTTAGTGGTTGTCTGTAAATCCATTGCCATGTATAATTGAAGATCAATTCACTGTCCATTCCACGCCAATCTTTTCTTCCCACGAGTTCAATTCTCCTTCTTTCTAGCGTATTTAGAACAAATCCAAATGCATGATCATTTGACAATATCTTAGTACAGTGGTTGATCCGCATTCCCTCATACCAGGTGGCAGTTCGAAATTGTCTGTATCTTGCAAATTCATCTCCATTGTAATCTAGAAAAGGGATCAGAATTACTCTATTTTCTTTAATTCTTATCTCATTAGTTTTTTTTTCCGAGAATTCTACTGTTATCTGGTCATTTCCTGACCAACGTCTTACCAAAAACGTTACAATTTCAATTAGTATGTCATTATGAAGTGATACAGATGACATTATTTTTCATACATTGAGGTAATAATATCATTGACTTTTTGTAATTCAATATTTCCCCATTGTGCATACACGTTTCCAAATACTATTTGAGCAGCTTCTTTTGGTAAAGTTTGATTTTGAATAAGTTTTGTGTATGCAATAGTTTCTCGTAGTGATGGTGAATAATACAACTCTTCTACTGCAGCTGCTTGTCTCAGAGTATTAGCAAGTTTAATTCCCTGTTTGGTTGATTCTTCATCTGCATTTGGAACATGTTTTTTTACAATTTCAAATTCTATATCTTCTGGGGGGTAATCCAGTCTTAATCTTATAGGGAATCTACTCAAAAGCTGTGGCGGAAGTTCTTTTGTACCAACATGTGTTAGTGGATTAATTGTTGATATTACAAACCAAGATTTTTCTGCATGAATAGTTTGACCATCAGATTCTTTTAGAACTATTTGTCGTCTATCATCTAACACTTCATCCAGTCTCAATAGAACGTCTGCCTCCGCCGCATTAATCTCATCAAGATATAGAATACCACCTTCTTTCATTGATCTGACCAAAATACCTTCATTGAATCCAATTGAACCATCAGAGATATTTTTTGTTCCTACAAGATGACTTTCTCTTGTTCTTAGACTAAAATTTATTGACTGTAATTTAATTAATTTTCTTTTTGCATATTCCCTTACAAGAGTTGTTTTCCCAGTACCTTTGGGACCAATAATTAATACAAATATTCCTTGCTCATACGCTTTATCTAATATATCAAAAGAGTTATTCCAATCAAGATATTGTTGCTTCTCCATCAAAGTATTCTTGATTGATTCTATACTTTATTTAAGATTAGATCTAGTTGCCAAACGATGCAATTTTTACGAATGATTCCTCTAAAGTTTTGTGTAACGCTTTATTCCACTCATCAAATCCAGATGGTTCTTTAGGATAGTTGTTGTAATGTTCTACTAACCACTGATTCTGACCCGATGTATACCTGAGGCCATTAGCAACAGTTTTGTTCATGACTCCTCTAATTATCATTCCAATTTTCCCTAATCCAGAAAAATCTGGATGTTCACCTTTGCTAATTGACTCAACGTCAAGGTTTCCCAAAAAATGTTTCATACCATAACTAATTTGATCATTTGTCATTGTTTGTACTAGACGTCTGAATAATTCTAACCCTGCAGTTTTGTAACCATACTCTTCAATAAAATCAAGATTGTATTGCCAAAGGTTTGCTTCTGAAACATCATTTGCCTCAATCGCCTGTGTAACATTATTACCAATAATTGTTCCCGCAATTAATGCTGGTCCAATTCCACCTGCATCAATTGGTTTTGGCATCCAAGCAGAATCTCCAACTAACATATAACCTCCAGACACAAGACAATCATTTTGTCTTCTAACAGAAACTTGGAAAACTCCTGTGTTATTGTGAACGTCTTCCGGATCTTGTGATAGTTTTGCATTTTTTATTGCTTTATTTCTTTGTAGATATTCTTCCATTAATGATGCAACGTTGTCGGTTTTTCCAAGTCTTTTATTTCTCTGCTCTAAGATTGATTTTTCTACACCTAGACCAATATTCACTTTATTTTCAGCTTTTGGAAAAACCCATCCATATCCACCAGGAGCGATGTCTTGATCTAGATGAATTATACAAAAGTCAGGATCAAATTCTGTCAGATCTTTTTCTCCCGGCTCAAAATACATAATGTGCCTGCCAGTTGACTCCACATCTTTTCTGTCAATCTTTCTCTCAATTTTCGTTGAGTTCTGAAGTTGATTTCTCAGCATTGAAGTAACTCCAGTTGCATCTACTACAATTTTTGCAGTTTTTTTGTAAGGTTGTTTAGTTTTATTATCCAATCCTTGAACTCCAATAACTTGTTGTTCGTCATAGATCAAACCTGTAAGATTAATCTCAAAATCAAAATTTACTCCCATTTTTTTTGTTCTGGCATTTTGAATTTCAGGCAGTTTCTGGCGATTTAACATGTAACCGTCACCATCAAATGGAATTGCAGTTTCTTTATCAGGTGAAAATGCCATAACACCTTTTACATCATGCTCAATTTCTGGTCTGGTCCAAGGAACCTTTATTCTCTCAGTCATGAAATCAACCGCCTCTTTAGAACATGCATCACCGCATGTCCATCCAGGTGATGATTTTCTACCAGGTAAATGTTCTGGGTTTCTATCTATTGAAAGAATTCTTAAATTTTGATTTGAATAATATGATATTGCTTGTGCGGCAATTGTACCTGTTAATCCTCCACCTGCTACTATTACATCATAATCTGTTTCCAATAGCATTTCACCATTCAATCTCTATTTAAAATAATATAGGTTATGTTATAGAAAACTGGGTCGGTTCGTCGCGGCGTCATCAGAGCTTGGCGCTCAGACTGGAGCGGCTTTTATTTCCTCATTCCCTTTGTAATTTTCTTTTTGAATCTTATTAAGTTATTTTCCTAATTGGAGTAATTGCTGATAGATCTTTTTTGAGTCTTTTTTAACATAAACTGGACATGTCATAGTAATTTTTACTGCATCTTTATCTTCTAATACAACACTACCACTGATCATTTCTTGTTTACTTATTTTCAACTTCAAACCAGAATTTGATATACTTTCCTCAATGTTTTTGTAAATTCTATCAAAATCAATTGTATTAATCATATCAAAAAATTTTATAACAAATGCTTTAGCGCCTTCTTTTTTCAGATTAGTTGATGCTAATGCTATAGGATTGTCAAAGTGACCTGTTAAGTTTTGAATATAGAAGTTTTCTTGTTTTATATCAAAATTTTCCAAAAAAGAATCGAAAACTTTCTCTTGATTTTCAGTTGCATGAAGTATTACATCTATTTTTACTTCAACATGTAATGACATTGAACAAGCCTACTTGGCATTAGGTTTTTTATTTTTTGCTTCCAGAAGAACTGTTTGTGCCTCTGCGGTCTTGATCAGTTTGACTTTTTCCAGACCAACATGTCTAAGTTTAATCACTTTTTTCGCAGCAGCCATTATGTCAGAGTTTATCTTTCCATAGCATGTTGCTTGAACAAAACTATCAATATCCATAGATGGTACTATTTTTTTGATAGTATCTTGTGCGATTAATCGTAACTGTCTTTGTCTTGAAGTATTTAATTGTCTATGAGTTAATGCAAGAAGCTTGATTCTAAAGATGTAGTGATCTTTTGTTTCAATATCTATTACAAAATTAACTTTAGAAGAACCTCTTCTAACAAGACTCCTCAAAAATTCCTTTGAATACTCAAATTTTTTGAAAATTGTTTTTGCCTTATCATCCGTAACCCTATCAATCTGGAAAAATATTTTGTATTGATGTTGTGAAGGATCCCCCTTTAGAATATCCCATAATGCAACTTCTAAAACACGACCTTTTGCATGTTCATCATCAGTAATTGGTACATAACCTAATGTAACATTGTTAAAAGAATCAGGCGCAATAACATGAACCCATTTTTTCTCTTTCCACTTATCTTTAATTTTCCGGGCTTTTCGTGCCAATTATTTTCGACCTTAGTTTTCTGAATATAAACTCTGCTGAGTTAGATTATCTTTTCACCAAAATATTTCTGTAAGACTTGTGGTACTCTGATATGTCCATCCTTTGTTTGAAAATTTTCCATTATAGATACAATTGTTCTTTCAACTGCAACTAATGTACTGTTTAATGTATGAACATATTTTGTATCTTCGTTTGATTTGTCACGGAATCTAATTTTTAATCTTCGTGATTGAAAATCAAGACAGTTAGAACATGAAACTATCTCTCTGTATGCATTTTGTCCTGCCATCCATGCCTCAATATCAAAAGTTTTTGCAGACACTTTTCCCATATCACCACTTGATAGTAGCATTACTTTGAATGGAATCTCCAATTTTTGATAAAATTCTTCAGTAATAGATATCATTTTTTCGTGTTCTTTCCAAGAATTTTCTGGTTTTGCAAAAACAAATTGTTCAATTTTATCAAATTGATGAACTCGAAATATTCCCTTTTGATCTTTTCCATGAGCACCGGCTTCTTTTCGAAAACATGGACTAAATGATGCGTATCTAAAAGGGATGTTATTTCCATCTAGAATTTCATCAGCATGCATTGATGCAATAGCATGTTCCGATGTCCCAATCAAGTATAGATCTTCATCCTGTACCTTGTAAATCACATCTTCAAAGTCTTCAGCAATCACCGCACCCTCCATAGATTTTCTATTAATCATGTATGGTGGCTGGATTAGGCTGTATTCTTTTTCTACCATAAAATCAAGTGCAAATGAAATCAAAGCCTGGCTTAGTTTCACCAATCCACCTTTCAGATAATAAAATCTGGCACCAGCAGTTTTTGCAGCTCTTTCCAAATCTATAGTATTTAGATTTTGTCCAAGATCAATATGATCATTTATTGGGAAATCAAATTGTGGTATCTCACCCCATTTTCTCAACTCCACATTGGTATGTTCATCAGATCCGATCGGAACTGATTCATGAATCATATTTGGTATTGAAAACGCTAGATGAGTGTAGTCTGATTCTACAGTTTTTTGTGATTGCTCAAGAGCATCTAATTGTTTTGAAATTTTTGCCATATCATTAAGCAATGTCGATGTGTCTTCATTTGATTTTTTTGCCTGTCCAATTGTAATTGACATCTGATTTCGTTTTTTCCGCAGTTCATCGGTTTCTTTTATCAAGTCTCTTCTTTGTTTGTCAAGATCAAGCATTTTATCAAAATCAAAATCAACTGCTCTGTCTTTGAGCATCTTTCTTATTTTTTCGGGTTCATCTCTTATAATTTTTGGATCAAGCATTATTCTATTACCCCAAGTGCAAGATTTGTATGTTCAAGAACTTCATCTATAGTTGATATTAATTTTCCCATATTACCACTATTTGAAAAACTAAAGACAAGTTTGTTATCAATTTTTTCTACTTTCATAGATAAACCGTCAGGGAAATCCACATTATCTGGTTCTAAAGATTTCTTAACAGCGCTTGCTTTTTTATCTGAAATTCTATTGATTGTTATCGTTACGTTACAATTTTGTGACATTTTCTTCCAAATAGTCTAAAAATTCATCCAATTTGTCTTTAGTTATTTTTGCCCCAGCTGCTGCATCATGACCTCCACCTACACCTTCAAACCTTTCAGCACCAGTTCTCATCAATTTACTCAAATTAACATTTGATTTACAACTGATTGACTTTCGTGAGGAAAATTTTATGGTTCCTTCAGAACCATCTGTTCTCAGAATTACTATTTTTCCAATATTTTTTGGGGAACCTGCAATTAATGAGGATATTGTACCGGTCATTGTCTCAGGTACTAAACCTTCAGCATTTACCATAACACAATTATCATCACTGTTTGTTCTCCACCTTTCGTTTCCTAAAACCTTCATGTATTCTCGAATCATCTTTCTATACTCACCGAGAATTTTTTCTCCTTCTTGCAGCATCTTATTTCTATCACCCATGCAAATGGAAATTCCCACACCAGACTTGTTAATTCTTCCACACGAGTTTAACATTGTTGAAAATTCTCGACCATCTCGAAGAAAACTACGTTTATCTTCCCTTGGAAATGTGTATGTGTATCCAATTAATTCATCCATTATTTCAGTTGCATTTTTGCCCTGTGCAAATTGTGTTATTCCTTCAATAACCTTGCGTTTTTCATCCTGATCCAAATCAGCTGGAACTCTCCATCTAGCTCCATCTTTCAATTCAATTCCAGTCGAGTTTAATATTGCAAGACATGCATCTCTATTCCAGGTTAGACCTTCTATGAATGGCTGTGATGTAAATGCTAATGCATCTGGTAGAGGCCTTGTTTCACGTCCAACTAAAAGTAAATCCAAGTTAATATCAATTAAACCAAGGTCTTTTGCAGTTTTTGCAATTTTTTGATTTTCTCCTATGAATGATTTTTTCTCACCCTGATCCTGTCTATCTCCAAGTGCTGAAACAACTGCTACTCCAGACAAATCATTATTTTCCTTATTCAAAGATGTGGCTGCAAGGTATGCCATTCCTCCAGCACATATCTCAGTGCCTCCATCAATACCAAATTTCCATGCATTGATTACATTCTGATAATCCATCTCCTCATCTGGGATTTGGTGATGATCTAACACTACCCAATTGTCATCAAATCTCTCATCTAGAACTTTGCCAAACCCTCCAGCCAGATCTGTAATAACATGTAATCCTTTGTCTTCTTTTTCAAGTTGGTTAATCAGTTTTTGACTAAATTCATTAGTTGTTCTGACAGTACAATTAGCACCTTCTCTGATTAGAGCTTTTGAAATTATACTACCAGATGTTATACCATCACAATCAATATGTGTTGTAACAAGAATACTTTTTTTCGATTTTATAGAATCGGAAATTTTATCTGAAAAATATGAAAGAGATTCTTGTATGTTTTTACCCATTATTCAAGTTGGGCTACTACAGACTTATATTTCCATTTTTTTGGAATAATTCCTTTCTTCTTATAATGTGTTGAAAGTCTGTGAACCTTTGCCTCTATCAGTTCAAGCGATCTAACATTTCTGTTATCACTTTTATTTTCTTTGAGGTGTTTTTGTAAGTTAACTGCCTTTAGTACAATATTGTTGAGATCTTCAGGAATCTCAGGTGTTAGTTCATTCTCTTTTAGAACTTCTGAAATTGTTTTATTCAGAATTGGTTTCACAAGTGGTATTGCATGTTGATCTCTTAATTTGATGCCAATCACACTTGAAGTCATACCTTCTTTTGCATATTTAACAATCAATTCTTCGATCTCTTTTGATTCCATTTTGATCCAATCTGGCTTCTTTAATTCAATAGGTCTGATCGAATGTGATTTTCCATGACTGTGTGTATGCATTCTACCCATGTTTTGAGGCTAATTTAGGTACGAAATTAAATGTATCTTGTTGAGAATTTGACAAAAGTTAAATAATAACGCTAGCCACATTTGAACAGATACAAATGAACAAATCAATAGTATTAGGTGCAGTTTTTGCAGTCGTAATTTCAATGGGTGTTACCCCAGCATTTGCCCAGTATATGGGATCTGGTGGAGCAGGTAACCAAGACGGTGGTCATCCATCAATGTCACTTGAAAATACATTAGCACTAGCAAAAGCCAAAGTAACATATGCACAAGATAACCCAGGTGCTGGTTCTGGCACTCCATACATGGATGCCGACGGTGTCATTGGTGCATCTGCAATTGCAGCAGCCATCTTCGGCGGTATCGCTGGAGCATTCTTCATTAGAGGAAAAAGTGGCAAATACGCTGCTCAAGGTAGAGGATAAAATCTCTCTATTTTCTATTTTATTCGTTATTCCTAGCGTAAGCTGATCCCTAATATTCCCATAATCGAGAAAATGTTTATATCGACCTGATAGGCTCGTTTCTATGATGATTCCTATATTCGGAACAATCTTGAGTATACTGTCTAGTGTTACTGGACAGCTTGGTCCAAACTATGACCCACTGTTCTTTGATGTAATGGTATACATCTTTGGAACTATAATGTTCACAATATTCCTACTCGCACTAATTGCGTATTGGGTACGTATTCATGGATGGGGATACAAAGACAATCGTGAAAGATGGGTTGATGAATTAGACAGACACTTTGAGAATGAGGGTATTGGTTTAATTCCAGATAATGGAAAATACTGGTAAACCTTCAATCTTTCCTTCTTTTCTATTTTAGTACTTTAGATATTTTTTGATGTTATAGATCTGGTGGCATAAAGTCTGCATCTTTTGAAGCATCATAATCTTTTGATGTAAACTCTGCTCTATAGTGATAACCATCAACAAGTAATTCATTAAGGGAGTGTGGAGATATTTTTCCATTCACTATGATCTTAGTTTCATCTTGTATCATATCCCGATAAGGAAAGTCCCATATCCAGAAAAAATGACCAATCTCAAATGGATATTCTTCTATCCATTCTGCATAAATTGTTCCATTATCTGTCAAAGTATAAATTGATTTTTGACATCCATCTTTAAAACCAATATTGGCTGGAATCTCAGCTCTATTATTATCAACATAAAGTTCCAGTGTTGCAGAAATTACAAATTGTGTGTTCTTGTCGTTGATACAAACTTTGAGTGGATCGTTTTGGCTTACTTGACCTTGAATCAGACTACTTCCAACTCCAACTGATATGGCAATTACTGCAGTTATTGCAAGAAATCTTAGTGTTTTCCTACGTTTTGTAGGATCACCCATTCCAGGCCAAATCATGGCTAAAGTCATCCAGTTGGCTTTAAAGTCTTTTCTAAATGTCGGAGAAATCGTCAATTATCTCTAATCTGTTGAATTGATCCTGATGGTCTGCCGCATAAAATGTAATCAAGTCCGAATCAATCTCTACCCATTCTGATTCCCCTTTGTATGGCAGAATATCCTCAACCACAACGCCATTAGGTCCTGACATTCTAACTAAAACTTTTTGATTCTTCAGGGTCATTCCAAATGGAAGTTTTAGAATTTTCTCTCGTCTTACAGTTTGAATATTCACAGTGTATGTATTATTATCAAGAAGAACTTTACCTAAGAAAAAACTTTCACGTATATCTAGTTTAGAAATTTCAAAATTGTATCCCATGACTATGTATAGTTAATTCTTAATAAAAACAAGTCGGAATAATCATCACATTGTGCGTAAAAAATTAAGTAATACTTAATAATTAATCTAAAAAGTTAAGTATAATATTTTTAATTTACACTATACCGTAAGATTATTCAATAAAAGGAAAAAGAGTGTTGAGTTTAGATTACTTGCCAAGGTCTTGTTGCGAATGTTATCACATAACCAACTGCAATGATTATTGATTGATATGCAATATTGGTATATGGGATTGGTTTGAGAATTGGATCTCCTTCTACAACAACTGTTTGTCCTGGGCCAAGTCCTGGTCCTACATGTTCAATGTTTAATTGAGTGTGGACATGGTAAACTCCCGGTTCCAGAGCACGTGCTGATATTTCATAATCAACAACGTCATTTCCAGGAATGTCGAAGACGTTACCTGGTGGATCTCTAGCTAGAATCTCCCATCTGTTACCGGCATTTGTTGACTCTGAAAATATTGATGACCACGCACGCATGTCTGAATCTACAAGACTTACGAATGTACCACTCAAAGTCAAAACTTCACCAGTTTGGAGGGATTGTCTATTAAACGTCTCATCCTCTATTCTGATGAAACGGCTCTGCAATTGTGCTTGTACTCCGTGTCCCTCAGCAGTTTGAATCATTGTTACAATGTTTGGTCCAAAACTTCCAAGTACTAAAACGGCTCCAAGTACAAATGCCATAGTTATTTTATTTTCCATTATTATCCCTTAACTATAGTACACGAGAAAAATGGCGCATTTAAGTTTTAACTAGTACTACGATCACAAACAAATCATTCGGAATGATAATCATTAATGATTATCATTGAAATCTTGATAAAAGAGAATGAAATTATTCTAGTAAATATTAGTATTAATGTAAATTTTACATGTTTTTTACAATTAATATTGTAAAATTTTTAAAAAAAAGTAGTATTTACTAACCCTTGGCTTATATGCCATGGGGCACGTATAGTAACTATGGCACAAATGCCGGCATTACTCCCAAAGGAAGTCGAAATCCAGAGACTGAAAAAAATCTGGTTAGTAGTCATTGCTATGGGATCAACAGCCGCATCCGTAGAAGTCGACAACTTTGTCGATGGTTCACTTCATCAGACTTCTATTAGAGACTCTGCATTTACTCCAGCACATTGGTGGTTATACTCTCACTTTGTAGCACTACCACTTGGATGGGGATTTGTTGCAATCTATGATAGAAAAGTTCCAGTATTAAGAGGACCAAACAACTCAATGAACACTGGTCTAAAGATGACAATTCTAGGTTATCTGGCAACCATGTTTACAATTGGTGTTAACGAGATGTGGCACTTTTGGTTCGTCGAAGAAATTTTCGCAGTTCCAAATCATTGGATGTTCAACATGGGTGTAGTCGTAGCCTTCATGGGCGCTCTAGCTTACGTAGTTAGAGTCTATGCAAGACTCGTCGAATTAGGTGCAGAAACACCTGGTGAGAACCCATATGTTGCTGAAATGTACAAAATGGCTCTAGAAGGCAAATTGTACAGCAGATCCATACCATAATCAA
>Ga0257111_1000652_pt1 | contig 14207 bp, 12 predicted proteins | sample LP_taG_6_FD_191567 | JGI IMG/M metagenome (GOLD analysis project Ga0257111, IMG submission 191567) | Marine microbial communities from Northeast Subartic Pacific Ocean, Canada - LP_J_2015_P26_500m | ecosystem: Environmental > Aquatic > Marine > Oceanic | place: Canada: Northeast Subartic Pacific...
GCTTAATTGATCTTGAGCAGAGCTTATGTAACCAAGATCTCCCATTCTCAAAGAGGTAGCATTGGGTTTGTATAAACCATCTTTAATAAATTCCTTGAATCCTTTTGTTCTTAATCCAACAAAAGAATTACTGGCCGATGGTGAAGCACCAAATAATTTGAAATATAACCAACTATACCGCCTAAAGTTTCTTGCAATTTTTAGATATAAATCATTTTTTAAAGTTTGCAAGTCTCCTACATCACTAGAATTTTCATAGATGCGCTTAAAAAACCCTTCTGAAAATGAAAAATTATAATGTATGCCTGCTATAGCTTGCATCATGCTGCCATATCTTTCAGAAAGCCCTTTTCTGTAGATAGTCTTTAACATTCCTGCATTTGAATTGCCAAAATTAGCTATAGGTATTTCTTCATTCTCACTAATGGGGCAAGGCATACTGCAAGACCACAACAGTTCATCTCCTATATGTTTATAAATAAAGGCGTGAATATCAGAAAGGAAATCTAAACATTCTTGTGGATCATTGAATGTAGGAGTTATTAGTTCTAGCAGTGCTTCAGAAAAATCAGTTGTAAGGAAGGGGTTTGTTAAAGGAGAACCCAGTTCTTTGTTATGAGAGTTTTGAGAAATTTTACCTTTCTTGTCAATTCTTAAGCTTTCTTTTTCAATACCTCTGTTTGAATGCTTTAATTCATTTAAGGCTCCCGAACTTTCTAGTTCTGAAAGAGTTAATCGCATATTTTGTGAAAGTTATGATTTATTTGGAGATAGGACCAGCTGTTACTATTTCAGTAGAAACATCATATTTACTGAAGTTCTGAACAAATTTAGAGATTAAATTTTCTTTGTGGCTTTCATATAAAGAGCTGTCAGACCAGCATTTAACTGGATTCAATAAATTGGAATTAACACCTTTAACTGATAAAGGAACAGATAAATTCATGCCTTCTATAAATTCTGTTTTAGTATTAGTAAGCTGACCTGATTGGATTGCATGAATTACTGCTCGTGTTACGGGTATGTCGAATCTTTTACCAATACCATAAGGCCCGCCAGTCCACCCTGTATTAACTAAATAAACTTGGCTTCCAAATGATTCTATTCTTTTTATGAGTAAATCTGCATAAACGCCCGCAGGTCTAGGAAAGAAAGGAGCTCCAAAGCATGTTGAAAAAGTAGATTTAAAGGGTTCAGTTGAGCCAACTTCTGTTGAACCTATAACTGCGGTATAACCGCTTAAGAAATGATAGGCAGCAGCTTCTTTAGATAAAATAGATATAGGAGGTATAACCCCAGCAAGATCACAGGTTAAGAAAATAACAGATTTAGGCTCCCCTCCTTGGTTTTCATTTACTCTATTTTTGATATGTTCTCTTGGGTATACAACTCGGGTGTTCTCTGTTTTCGAAGTGTCTGCGTAATTAGGTATCTTAGTTGTGCTATCAATAACAACATTTTCCATGACACTGCCTCTTTTTATTGCATCCCATATCACGGGTTCATTTTTTTGAGATAAGTCTATGCATTTGGCATAACAACCACCCTCAAAATTAAATACTGTACCGGAACCCCATCCATGCTCATCATCGCCTATAAGATTTCTATCTGGATCAGCTGATAAAGTTGTTTTTCCCGTACCGGAAAGACCAAAGAAAAGACTAACTTCTCCTTCTTCAGAGGCATTAGCAGCGCAGTGCATAGGCAGAACTTCTTTATCTGGAAGTATAAAGTTTTGAACAGCAAACATGGATTTTTTCATTTCTCCTGCATAAGCCATTCCTGCAAGAAGTACTTTTCTTTGATTAAAATTAATAATTACAACACCATCACTATTTGTTCCATCTCTTTCAGGAATGCATTCGAATTCAGCAGCGCTTTTTACTTCCCATGTTTCTTTTTTATTAGGATTAAAAGTATTAGGTCTAATAAACATCTGCTTACTAAACAGATTATGCCACGCCCATTGAGTGGTTACTTGAACAGGTATGTAGTGTTCGGCATGATCTCCAACATGTAAATGAGAAATAAAATTATCTTTTTTATCTAGAAATTCTGAAACTTTTTGCCAAAGGGAATTAAACTTGTCTTCATTAATCGGCTTGTTTACATCTCCCCAATCAACCTCATTCTTTGTGAGATTATCTTTTACTATAAATCTATCGTTCGGGCTTCTGCCTGTTCTTTTACCGGTATTTACAAGAAGGGCGCCATTAGAAGTTATTTCACCTTCATTTCTTTTAAGGGACTCTTGTATCAACTCTTCTGTTGACAAATCTTCAAAGGACTTAGTGGTATTATTATTATCCATATCGTTTGTAAATTTCCTGAACCCGTTTATTTCCCCTTCGAAAGAAGACATTATAATGGAAATTAGTTTTTTTTAGAGAGAAGTTTTTAGCTTTTTTAAACTTATTGATAAATAAGTACTTAACCCAATAAGAGAAATGAGAACCCATCCAGGTATGCTTATTCCTAAGAATTGCCATATTATTTCTGCGCAATTACCATCCCCCTGTATAGCTGAAATTAATAAATCTATCAAAGGGAGTGTTTCTATTAGATAAGATATGTCTGGACCACAACTAGGGGCGAGATGAGCTGGAAGGCTTTGCAGGTAAAGCTGCCTTATTGCTAGAGCAGATCCTAAGCAACCGAATGAAATACATAAGGATATATATGTCATAAACCAATTGTGAGTTCTCGTCTTGTGAAGAAAACCTATTACCGCAATGACACTTATTATTGCTACACAGATTCTTTGCATTTGACAAAGTATGCAAGGCTTTAGTCCCAAAAATAGTTCCATGTAAAAGTATGCTGTTAGTAACATGCCCCATGCAAATAAGGCGCTTAAAGCAAGAACCCTATTTTGGTCTTTGAAAATTATGTTTGTCAATGCGCTTGATCCCAATTAAAACCAACACCGACTTCTACATTAAGGGGTACAGAAAAATTTGCCGCTTCTTGCATGCAAGTAATTAGCCCATCTGATGCCTTTTTTATTTCAGAGTCTTTTACTTCCAATATTAATTCATCATGCACTTGTAGAATTATTTTTGCTTCTAACCCAGAAGCATTAAGCCATTTACTAAGTTTAATCATAGCAAGTTTCATTACGTCAGCCGCAGTGCCCTGGACAGGCGCATTGATTGCTGCTCTCTCTGCTGCCTTTCTTCTTATAGCATTGCCAGCATTAATCTCTGGTACATAAAGTCTTCTATTATAAAGAGTTTCAACAAACCCTTTTACACGGGCTTCTTTTTTAACATTATCCATATATTGCTGAACCCCAGGATATCTTAAAAAATAGGTAGATATATAATCAGCAGCCAGATTCCTATTTATTCCTAATTGTTTACCTAAACCAAACGCTGAAATACCATAAATCAAACCAAAATTAATGGCCTTAGCTTTTCTTCTTTCCTCATTTGAAACTTTATCGATCGGTACATTAAAAACTTCGCTAGCAGTTGAGCTATGGATATCTTCACCATTTTTAAAAGCATTGATTAAACTTTCATCTTCAGACATATGAGCCATTATCCTAAGTTCGATTTGTGAATAATCCGCTGATACTAAAGAGTGTCCTTTAGAAGCTTCAAAAGCCTGTCTAATTCTTCTTCCATCTTCAGTTCTAATTGGGATATTTTGCAGATTTGGGTCAGAAGAAGATAGTCGTCCTGTAGTGGTTACAGCCTGATGATAAGATGTATGAACTCTATTTGTTGAAGGTGATATTTGCAAGGGAAGCCTATCAGTATAAGTTTGCTTAAGTTTACTTAAAGTTCTGTGTTCCAGGATAATTTTTGGTAATTCATATTCCTCCGCTAAAAGTTGCAAAACATTTTCAGCTGTTGAAGGTTGACCACCAGGTGTCTTTTGTTTTATAGGGTAGCCTAATTTCTCATAAAATACTTCTTGAAGCTGTTTAGGAGAGCCAAGGTTAAATTCAAGACCAGCTAGATCATATGCTTTGTCAGTTAGAACATTTATTCTTTGAGATAAGCTTTTTGATTGAGCTTTAAGAATCTTAGGATTTAAATTAGCTCCGGTTAGCTCCATTTCAGAAAGTATAGGAATTAAGGGTATTTCTATCTCTTGAAGAAGCTTGTTAAGTAATGGCTCCTTCTTTAATTTTTTTTCTAACTCTTCATGGAGCCTGTAAGTGATATCAGCGTCTTCAGAAGCATAGATTTTGGCCTCCTCAATAGGAATTTGATCAAATGTTTTTTGCTTGACTCCCTTTCCAGCTATTTCTTCAAAAGTTATGGTTTTGTGATTTAGGTAATAATCTGATAGAGAATCAAGATTATGCCTAGTAGCTCTGCTGTTATACACATAACTCATTAACATAGTGTCATTTTTTATGTTGTTAAGTTTTATTCCTAATCGAGATAAGATATTTCTATCAAACTTTATATGTTGACCAATAATTTTTTTTGATTCAAATAGAGGTTTTAGTTTATTAATGATTTTCTCTGTAGGAAGTTGTTTATTTAGTGGTTCTTCTAGGTGGCCACAAGGTATATATGCTGCTGATCCAGCTTTACCTGAAATAGAGATACCAACTAAACTTGCAGTGGTATAATCTAGCCCAGAAGTTTCAGTGTCCAAAGCTATATAATCTAATTTTGATAATTTATTAATTAGTTTATCAAGGTCTTTTTCATCAGTTATGAGACTATAATTTTTTTTAAAGTTTTCAGAGTTTGATTTTTCTATATTTGAATTAGGCTCTTTGTCTTCTCCATCAAGCCACGTATTGAATTCTAATTCTTTAAAGATATCTTGAAGTTTTTTGTTGTCGGCTGGGTCAACTTTTAAATCTTCTATTGAAGCATCTAAGAGAACATCGGTTTTAATAGTCACCAGCTCTTTGGATAGTTTTAGTTGGGTAATTCCATTCCTTAAATTTTCCCCAACTTTTCCGGTTATATTTTCAGCATTTTGAATAATAGTTTCTATATTTTGGTATTCTTGAATCCATTTTACTGCTGTTTTTGGTCCGACTTTATCTACACCCGGAACATTATCTGATGAATCTCCAATTAAAGCTAAATAGTCAACTATTTGTTCAGGGAGAACCCCAAATTTTCTTTTGACACCATTTATATCTAATAACTCATCTTTCATTGTATTTACTACTTTTACATTCTTGCAAACAAGCTGAGTCATATCTTTATCTCCAGTAGATATTACAGTATCAAGTTTTTTCTCTTGGGCTTGAAAAGCTAAAGTTCCTATCACGTCATCTGCTTCTACACCTTCTACCATAAGGAGTTTAATTCCAAGGGCTTTGACAATCTCATGAATAGGTTTTATCTGAAGAACTAAATCATCCGGCATTGGAGGCCTATTCGCTTTATATTCTTTATACATGTCATGCCTAAAATTTTTACCTTTTGCGTCAAAAACTACAGCTATTGGACTGTGTGGATGATCAACAAGAATTTTTTTTATCATACTTATGACGCCCCTAATGGCGCCTGTAGGATGACCTTTGGAAGATGTCAGTGGAGGTAAAGCATGATAGGCTCGATACAGGTATGAAGATCCATCAACTAAAATTATTGGGTCTTTTTCTATAGACTCTATTTCTGACATATCTCTTATTATTTTACTCTTTTAAATATTTAATTACTTATTAGGTGAACTTAATTAGTTTTTATTTGTCTTAATTTAACCATGCATTTACATTTAATTGCGTGTTTCCTGAAAGAGAATAAGAAGATCTCCAGATGCTTACCCCAAGGCGTTTGGAGAGTCTTCTAGGTCAAGGCATTCGTTTAAATATTTTTTTAAAGAATTAATCCCTTGATGATTTTTAGCTGAAAATACTACTGCATTTATTTTTATCTTAAGATGTTTGAGAGTTTCTAGTGTTGTATTTCGAGAATTAGTTGATTGATTCTTTGAAATCTTATCAGATTTATTTAGCAAAATAAGGACGCTTGTATTTGTTTCTTCACACCAATTCAAAAGAGTAAGATCTGAATCCTTTACAGGATGACGTATATCCATAATAAGCACTAGGCCCCGAAGAGATATTCTTTTGTTTAAATAATTATTAATAAGAATGCCCCAATTTTTTCTATCTTTTTTTGATACTTTAGCAAAGCCATAACCAGGCAAATCTATAAGTCGTCTTAGATTATCACTGCTAAAACTAAAAACATTTAAGCTTTGAGTGCGACCAGGAGTTTTACTAGTTCTAGCTAAAGATTTATTGTTTGCTAAAGCATTTAGAACACTAGATTTTCCAGAATTAGATCTTCCACACAAAGCAACTTCTAGTCCTATATCTTCAGGAAGTTGATGAATTTCTAGGGCACTTAAAATAAAATTAAGTTTTACAAAGAGATTTTTTTCAGTCATTTTTTTTAGTTAAAGTAAGAAACTGCTAAAATGTTAGTATATAATTCCTGCTCCGCTCAACGTGAATTTTTATAGGCCTATTGTATGTTGTTAAGAATACTAATACTTATATTTCTCTCTTCAATCTTAATTGGAGCAGGAGATCCTCTAAAAGGGGCAGATAAAGTGCAAACTTGTTCAGCTTGCCATGGAGTTGATGGAAATAGTCAGGTAGGACTTTGGCCTTCTTTGGCAGGGCAAAATGAAAAATACTTACTTAGACAACTTCGTAATATGAAATCTGGAGAAAGGCCTGTTATAGAGATGGCAGGATTGTTAGATAATTTTGACGAACAGGATTTATCTGACATGGCTTCATACTATGCTAAAAAAAAGAATGCTATTGGACAAGTTTCTAAGGATTTAGCAGAAATAGGCTCCAAACTCTATTATTCTGGTAACTTAGAAAAAGGTATACCAGCTTGCACAGCCTGTCATTCTCCTACAGGCATGGGTAATATTTCAGCTGGCTATCCTCTTTTAAGCGGACAAAAATCAGAATATCTTGAAAAAACTCTTAAGGAGTATAGAACTGGAACTAGGGGTGGAGGCGATCAGGCTCTCATTATGCAAAGCGTTGCTTCTAAATTAAACGATGTTGAAATTGAAGCCCTAGCTAATTTTATGCAGGCTTTATATTAATTCTATAATTATGATTTTTCGTCGTTGCTCTTTTTTTTCATTCATAATTTTAGCTTTTTTACTATCTTGTTCGGATGATAAAATTGAGGAAAACTCTGCTATACAATTAGGGATAGATAGCGCAAGCAATTACCAGGAGGGCAGGCATTATGAGACTTTAGAACAACCTTTTCCTACAAGGGATTCTTCTAAAGTAGAAGTCATAGAGTTTTTTTGGCTATCTTGCGGTCATTGTTATAACCTTGAGGGTTATGTAAGTGTCTGGGAAAAAACTTTGCCAAACGATGTTGATTTTTATCGTTCACATATTACTTGGCATGCTCAAGCTGAAACGCAAGCAAGACTAATGTATACAGCTAGAGCGCTCGGAATAGAAGAAGAGGCTATTGCAGGAGCTTTTTATGCTATTCATAGAGAGCGTCAATTGATGACTGGTCAATCAGAGTTAGAAAGTTTCTTTAGAGGATTAGGAGTTTCAACCGAGAAATATAGAGCAATATCTTCATCTTTTGGTGTAAATAATGCGGTTTCTCAAGCAAATAAAAGAATGAGAAATTATAAACTACAAAGTGTTCCCGGCTTTATTGTAAATGGTAAATTTAAGGTTGCAGCTATCCAAGGTCAAAGCACGGAAGAGCTTATAGAAGTAGTTGAGTACCTAATAGAAAAAGAAAGACCATATTTATCTAAGTTAGATTAGTGTCTGTTAATATAAATGGTTAGTTTTCCTATAGCTCCAATCTTTATACCCGCCCATCATACTGATTGGACAAACAAGGCAATTGAAGCAGGAGCTGATGGACTAATTTATGATCTTGAAGATGCAGTTCCTTATGCCAAGAAAAACATTTCAAGGCAAGAGTTATTGAAATTCCTAGGAAATAATAAATTAGAAATCCCTATTTTTATTAGAATTAATTCTTTAGAAACAGATTTGGGTAAAGATGATTATTCGGCTATTAAAGAATATTCTCATAAAAATCTTCATATAATAATTCCAAAGATTGAAAACACAGAAGTACTTAGGGGTATTAAGAGAGAAACAAAATTGATTGCATTAATAGAAACTCCAATGGCTATTCAAAATATCTCTGAGATATCAAAAGATCCTCTAATAAAAGGTTTGCTTTTAGGCCCAGCAGATTTAAGCGCCTCTTTAGGCTCATCTTTAAGTTGGAATTCTTTACTTTTTTCTCGCTCTAAGTTAATTATTGAAAGTGCTATAAATAATATTGTTCCTATAGACGGGCCTTTCATGAATTTATCTTCTGAAACTGGTTTAAAAGAAGAATGCAAGCTTTCTAAGGACTTAGGGTTTAGAAGTAAGGTGGCAATCCACCCCAGTCAAATTGAAATTATAAAGAATGTTTTTTTTCCCTCGGAAGATGAAATATTAGAGGCCCAATTAATCATAAAAGCTTTCAAAGAATCCAAGGAGGGGGTTATATCTTTTGATGGTAAGATGATAGATAAACCTTTAGTTGAAGCAAAAGAAAGAGTCTTACTCATGGCAGGATTAAAACCAAAAAATATAAGATAAATGAAGGAGGGATTATTGTGAAGGTATCTAAAAAAATATCACCAGGAAGGTTTAGAGAGAGCTTTGGACGTTACTATGAAGATTTTAAAGTAGGAGAAATTTATGAGCATAGACCTGGGAGAACAATAACGCAGTCCGACAACACCTGGTTTACTTTATTAACCATGAATCAACACCCCATTCATTTTGATGAAGAATTTGGTAAAGGAACTGAATTCGGGAAAACGTTAGTAGCAAGCCCTTTTACAATAGCTCTAATGGTAGGCATGAGTGTCAGTGATATTAGCCATAAAGCAATTGCCAATTTGGGTTGGACAGACATTTTACTTCCACACCCTCTTTTTGTTGGAGATACTTTATATGCAGAATCAGAGGTAATTGAATTGAGAGAATCAAAATCAAGACCTGATGATGGGATAGTCACCGTTAAAACCTTGGGTAAAAATCAAGATAATATATTAGTAGCTTCTTTTTTGAGGTCAGCTTTGATACCAAAAAAAGGAAAGGCAGTTGAGGATAAAATAGACTACTAATATACTTAATTTAAATATTCAGAGATAGTTAGGGAGGAATATATGGATATGCAATTCGCATCACTTTGGGAATCTGTAACAGATAAAATGTTAGATCATCCTGCTTTGATTTGTGGAGATACTGTAAGGACATGGCAAGAATATGATGATAGAGCATCTCGTCTAGCCAAGCTTTTAACCAATTATGGTTTAGGTGATGATTCAAAGGTAGGCCTGTATCTCCATAATAATAACGAATACTTAGAAGCTCAATATGGTATTTTTAAGATAAAAGGCGTTCCTATAAATGTAAATTATAGATATAAAGCCGAAGAGCTGACTTATTTGCTTGATAATTCTGATGCTGAAGCGGTTTTTTATCAAGCTTGTTATTCTGATCAGATTGATCTGATAAAAGCTAAATTACCTAAAATTAAAGTATTTGTGCAACTTAACGATAATACTAACCCTCTTTTAGATGGTTCAGTTGATTATGATCAGGTAATTTCAGATTATGAGCCCATGGAAAGGATAGCCCGTTCAGGAGAGAATATTTATATGCTCTATACAGGGGGCACAACTGGGATGCCAAAAGGTGTTATGTACCAACATGGACCATTTATTAATTCGATGTGTAAAACACTTAAAGGCATGGGATTTGATATGCCAGATGATCCTAAAGATATAGGCAATACTATATCGTCTTTAAAGGATTCTAATGCTTTGCCTGTTAGTTTGGTTGCATGTCCTTTAATGCATGGAACAGGTATGTGGTTAGGCTCCTATCTTCCTTTAATTCTAGGAGGTACGGTAGTAACAACTCCTAATTTGGGACTTGATCCGGAATTGCTGTGGCACGAAGTAGAGCGAACAAAAGCAACAAATATGACTATTGTCGGTGATGCTTTTGCTAGACCCCTGTTAGATGAGTTAGATAAAGCAAGAAATGATGGCAATCCTTATGATATTCAGTCTCTTAAAATAATGATTTCAAGTGGAGTGATGTGGAGTTCTGAAGTAAAAGACGGGCTCTTATCTCATCATGACATGTTATTGATGGATGCTTTTGGTTCTACAGAAGGGGGTATGGGTAGTTCAATTTCTTCAAGAGAGTCTAAACCAAAAACGGCTAAGTTTTCTATAAATCCAGGCGTTATAATTATTAATGACAAAGGCAATCCTGTAGAGCCAGGCTCAGGAGAAAAGGGGATGCTGGGCTTAAGTGCTATGGTGCCTTTAGGTTACTACAAGGATCCAGTCAAATCAGCTGCAACTTTTAAAGAACTTAATGGTGTTAGATATAGTTTTCCAGGTGATTATGCAACCGTTGAACTGGATGGAACTATTATTCTTCTGGGTAGAGGAAGTAACTGTATCAATACGGCAGGTGAAAAAGTATATCCTGAAGAAGTTGAGGAGGCTGTTAAATTGCATCCAGAGATATATGACTGTTTGGTAGTTGGTATAAAAGATGAAAGGTTTGGGCAGAGGGTGGTAGCATTAGCTTCTTATTCAGGAGAAATACAGGTATCTGAATCAGATTTAATAAGTTATACCAGAGAACATTTAGCTGGATATAAGCTCCCAAAGAGTGTAATTTTTGTTCCAGAAGTTGCAAGGGCACCAAACGGTAAAGCGAACTATAAGTGGGCAAAAGAAACTGCAGAATCAACTTTACTGTAATTAAGAAGATGAAAGTAACGGAAGCAGTAGAGACAAGAAAAACCATTCGTTCATTTCTTAATACACCAATAGATAATAACCTTATCAAAGAACTTTTAGAGAAGGCGTCTAGAGCTCCATCAGGAGGTAATTTACAACCCTGGAGAGTTTTTGTTATAAATAATGAGTCTATGGATAGATTCAAGATCCATCTAGAAAATCAAACTGAGCCTGAGGAGCCTGCTTATGATATCTATCCAAAAGAATTAAAAGAGCCCTATAGGTCTTCTAGATTTAAAGTTGGAGAAGATATGTATGCTATTTTAAATATTGATAGAGAAGATAAGGCTGGACGTTTTGCTCAGTTAGCCAAGAACTATACTTTTTTTGGTGCCCCAGCAGCTCTGTTTTGTTTTGTTGACAGGCAAATGGGATTGCCTCAATGGTCAGATTTAGGAATGTTTCTTCAGACATTCATGTTATTAGCTAGAGAAGTGGGTCTGGATACTTGTCCTCAAGAAGCATGGGCAGTTAGACCAAAGGTAGTTACAGAATTTGTAAAGGCTGGAGAGGAGTTAATGCTTTTCTGCGGAATGGCAATAGGTTACAAAGATGAATCTGCTGAAATTAATGATCTTATAACTGATAGGGAGCCTTTAAATAATTGGGTAAAGTTTATAGATTGATTGGAGGTGACGGAATAGTGGAGATAGGTCGTTTTTCTGTTAATTCTATTCATGCTACTCATTATTTAAAATTCTCAGTAAAGATTACCACGAATCAACTACATCATCATTTTAAGAATAAGGTTTTTTTTGGAAAAAGAAGTTTCTAGGTTCAATTTGAAACAGTCGAATTCTTTGATTTCAAGAAATACCCTATCCTTAAAATAAAAACTATAAAAATAGTACCTACTATCAGAGAAAAAGTAAGGTAATCATAATCACTTCCATTAAGTTGCCCATTAAGCAATTTACCAACATAAGTGAATGCAAAAATTACAGCAATATAATTAGCACCGAACCAATGAATTTGTTTCCATCGTTTTGATCCAAGTTTTTTTACTGCGTTGTCGTTTGATGTCAGTGCCATTGCATAAACTAATACATACCCCAAACCCCCACCGATAAGTATGACAATGCCCGGATTTTCTTGCATAACAATAAAAAAAGAAGTCAAAGCAACTAGATGAATTGTATGTGCTAACGCAAAAGATAACCCAATGTACCTTCTCTGATGTCTAATAAATTTTGTTAAAGTATTAGAAAAAAAATAATGTAAAGAACTAGCACTAAAACTAAGCAGAAAATAAGCAAATGAAATACGTGCTGTATGCCTTGCCCACAACATTAGACTTTCATTGCTGTTTTCAGCAAAACCTAACCAAACAATAAGGGCGATATTAAAAACAATTACAGAAGAAAACCATTTCAAGACATTACTCATGTTGATGTTTTAAAAAAACCTACCTATCTCCACTACTCCACCATTATTGATTTAGATATTTTCTTGCCACTACCCATTTGTGGATTTCGTCTGGACCTTCATAAATTCTCATTGTTCTAACATCAGAGGCCATTAATTGCAGAGGCAATTCTTTTGTAACTCCCATTGCCCCAAAGGATTGCATTGCGTTATCAATTATTTCGGAAGCCATATCAGTTCCATATACTTTTACCATGCTGGCCTCAGTTCTTATGTCTAGGCCTTTATCTTGCTTTATTGCAGCATCCATAACCATAAGTTTCAATGCATGGATTTTAGTGGCTGCATCTGCAACCCACCATTGGATTGTTTGTCTTTCAGAAAGCTTAACTCCAAAAGTTTCTCTTTGATTTGTGTGTTCAATCATCATAGAAAGAGCCCTTTCAGCCATTCCTACACACCAAGCAGCCATCTGTAGTCTTCTAATAATCAGTCTATTCTGCATTGGAGCAAAGCCCTTTCCTTCTTGTCCTAACAGTTGATCATTAGAAACTCTGCAGTCTTCTAAGACTATTTCAAAATTACTTGCCCCTCCTATAAGAGGTATTTCTCTCTCAAGAATATAACCAGGCGTATCTTTATCTATTATAAAAGCAGACATACCTCCTCTTGTCCCCTTTGTAGAATCAGTAACAGCTATTAAAATAGTAAAGTCAGCCTCATCAGCTCTTGTAATCCATATTTTTCTACCATTTATGACCCAATCTGAACCATCTCTTGAAGCTTTTGTTGACATAGATGATGGGTCTGCCCCTGCTCCTGGTTCGGATATAGCTATGGCCGAAGTCATCTCTCCTCTAGCATATGGCATAAGGTATTTTTCTCTTTGTTTATCATTTACTGTTTCAATTAACATATGTAGGTTAGGCGAGTCAGGAGGAAAGGTAAAAGGTACAGGAGTTGATCCTATGGCTTCATTAATTCCCACCATAGCAACAGCAGGCAAATTCATGCCATCGTATTCTTCAGGTACATCTAATCCCCATAAGCCTAATTCTTTGCATTTTTCAAGTAGAGGATTTTTTTCTTCAAGAGTTAACTTGCAAACGCCTTCTTTTGCTTCTCTAGCTAATACAGCAGGCTCCAAAGGTATTAATTCTTCTTTTACAAATCTATGAACAGTATCTTTAATCATTTGGTATTCTGATGGCAATTCAAAATCCATTTTCTTCTCCTTTAGATAAATAATTTGCCCAAGCCTTGATCCTTGGTATTAATCAATTTTTCTACCCAGTTGTGGAATACCTGGCCCCCTCTTTCATTTCTGCCAAATAATACTGTCTTCATTTTTCCAGTTTTAAGGCCCTTTTGAAGTTTGAATCCAGTTGAGTAATCTTCTTCTTGGACAACAAACTCTAGAAATTTAAATTGTTCTTCAGCTTCTTTGGTTTGTTTTTTGTTTGGTTTTTTTTCCATTAAGTAGTATTGCACTGTAAGAGATTCTTCTGGAGAATCACCAGGCATTAATTGAGAAAGTAAAACACTTCTTCCGCCTGCATTAAATGATGCTATAGAGATATGGGGAAAGATTGTCCATACACCTGTCATTAATATCGGTGTAGGAACTTCAGAGACGGGAGTTTTAGTATAATCTATGCCATCCCCTGCAAAATCATCTTGATCTGGGAGCCTAGAAGGTGAAATAACTCTTTGATGAGGACCCCACTGATAGAACATCGCTTTGTTTGATATTTCTGTCCCAAAAGTTTCGCTATGAAGTACTGGCAGATGATAAAGGTCTAAATATCCATCATAAGCAATTTTCCAATTAGGACCTTTAACTACTCTTGTATCAAATATATGCCAATCTTCAAATCCAAAATGAGCTAACATTTCATCATATCCTGAGAGAAAAGCCTCTGTTGAAAGAGTTGTTTTTTCGTCAAGATTTACCCAAATTATTCCAGCCTTTTCAAGAACTTTTAATCTTATAAGGCCTTTACAGCTTT
>Ga0257111_1000655_pt1 | contig 14193 bp, 10 predicted proteins | sample LP_taG_6_FD_191567 | JGI IMG/M metagenome (GOLD analysis project Ga0257111, IMG submission 191567) | Marine microbial communities from Northeast Subartic Pacific Ocean, Canada - LP_J_2015_P26_500m | ecosystem: Environmental > Aquatic > Marine > Oceanic | place: Canada: Northeast Subartic Pacific...
ATTTTTTGATAAAATATAGCCCCAACTAGATTTTTGTAAAGTTACAAACAAATGATCTTCTCCAGCAATTGTTCTTATATCCATAAATTTTGGTTTCCAAACAGAAGAGGCCCAAGCTGACCCTGTTGCTGGTTCAATAACATCAATACAGTTTCCTAATTTATCAATGCTTACAATTCTATTATCGTTTGAAGCAAAAATAACTTCTTCTCCGATTAGACCTTGTACTCGGGTTGAAATTTCTAACTGCTCAGCTTTTTTTATTCTAGAAACTTTACCATTACAAACAAAGTCCAAACTGCCTTTAAATTCACCAGTGCCAGCAAATGTAGGATCTTTAATTCCATCTTCGCTGTCGACTTTTACAATTCCATAACTAATTGTTGCAATAATTAAGCTGCCATCGGAAAGTTCAACAATATCAGATGCTTGTCCTATTGATTGACTAGGCATTGTGATTGCTTCATTCATACTTACAGAACTATCTAAAAGAAATAAAATATTAGCTGGAACATCACCTGCTCCTGATCCTGGTGGGATTGGTTTTGAATAACTGCTTTGACTAGAAATAATAATTATAAAAAGAGTTAATAATAATATTAATTTTTTCATATAAAAATATATTTTTGATGTATTTAGTATCCGCTTCTCCAGCTGCCTCTGCTTGCTGTTACCTCTCCAGCTGCTGATAGAACTTTATATAATGTTTCTTCATCTAATTTTGGACCAGCAACGTTTGCATAAAGTGTATCACCAAAGACCACAAGTTCAGACAAAATACCTTCTCTTACAAATGCACATGCTTGTGCTGGTTCTGCTGACGATTCTATTTCTGGTTCATCTGGTGAAGGTAAATGGTGAGCTTTATTTGTTCCACATTCATCATCAGCTACGCAGATGTATGCTCTTCCTATATTACATCTATCACTACCTGGCGGTGGTTGATAAATTGGAAAATATACATATCCTTTAAACAATGTTGGAGGTGCAGAAGTTTTTCTATGAGAATTTTTTGTATTAGCATTATTTGGTGCCAATCCATCTACTGTGTCTAAATGTATAACCCATGCTAACTGCTGTGATGTAGGACCTTCTGCCCTTTGCTCTCCTGAAAATCCTTGTGGTAAATCTTCACCATAACATATAAGTTTTCCAGTCGTACTAACGCACACATCTTCATCATCAATGCCTTTAGCAGCATGTGCTCCATCGTGAGCTTTTCTTACGAATTGACCATTTGATTCCCGTGGGATGGAATCACCTGCAAGGTTTAGGTGTTTAAAGTATGGATAGTGTGGATCTTTTATTCCATACAAAATATTATCCGTCCAGTTAGAAGCGCCACCAATGTTAACATAATCTCCTGTTCCACCGAATAACCAAAAATCATTTCTTGTTTGACCAATGCCAGCTTCCATTGAAAAATAACTGTATCTTTCATTTACAGTAGTGGCATCTAATCTAAATAATGTTGTTTGGTCGAATAATTTTGCACCATGTTCAGTTGAATTTGTTAGGTTAATTTTTGTAATTTTACCTTCAAGGTCATTAAAATACACCATCGCTCCTCTCCAAGGAATACCATATGCAGTGTCAGGTGTTATTACTACCGGCGCTGCAGGTAATGAATTATGTATGTCGCTTCCGTTTTCGTGCCCAAATGGTCCTGTTTGTTCAGTATCAACTATAGTGATTGGACCTATATTGGTTGCGTGTCCAAAAATTGATCCTGGAGTATCATTATCGTCTAAATTAACAATGAATACTGCGGAACCTGCACATAAATTTGTATTACCCATTCCAGCACCCATAACAGCTACATAGGTATCTTTACTAGTATTGTAATTGTTTTCTTGATCTAGAGCGTTAGTCATTACATCTTCTGCTGATAATTCACCTGCTGCTGGAGCAGCAACATCTAATTGTTCAGCAGGAATTCTAAATATTCTTGGTGCTGACCAGGTTTCACCTAGTTGGCTATAGTCATAATGAGTAGCAATACCACTGCTAGTGGTACAAGAAGTAGAAACGTTAAAATTGTTAGTTACTCTAATTTCATTTTCGCTTCCCCCTCTATTAAAAACTTTTGTATCATCAAATGTAAGGACGAACTGTGAATTAACATATGTTGCTGAAGCAAAATCTACAGCCTGCATTGTACCATTTACTCTTTCCGTAACTCTGATACTGCTCTTAGGAACATTTATATCATCTGGTGCATTAGGAGTTAATCCTTCAAAAGTAAATGTAGTTCCAGTGTAACAAGAAGCTGTTCCAGCTACGTGAAAATCAGCGTCTGTTACATCATCATTAGACTGACAAACAGCAATTAGATCTTGTGCTGTCATAGTATCGCTATCATCTCCGCCGTCTGTTGTTTGAGCATCTGCTAAATTAGCTGATGCTCTTTTACCCTCTAAAGAATCTCCTACACTCATAGAACCTGCAGAATAAGCATGTGTTGTTATTTCACCTTCAACATCCGATATCAAAACTTTATTACCTATATAATCATTATATATTGAAACTATGTGTAGTGGCTTATCCGGATCAGTTACATCTAGTATTGAAAATCCTGCTCCACCCCTGCCATAAGGTACAAATAAAATAGTATGCCAATTTCTTTCGCCTTCGGGTTCTCCATTAACATCATAGCCTTCAATAAACACATCGTGAGCTACTGGTGATCCATCAACACCAAATATTGGATTTGTTCCTCCGTTACCATCAACTGCTCCATCATAGTCTGGATTCACAATTTCTGGTATTACGCTAGCTATAAACGGTGGGATGAATCCCCACAGTTCTTTTCCTGGTTCACACTTAGCACTACCCAACTCCTCAGCACATATTGCATGTAGCATTCCTGAATTTGAACCGGCATAAATCACTTTTGGTCTACTAGCATGCTTTGCCTTAAACCCTTGATAATTATTTATAGACCTAAAGTACGCCTCTTCATTTGAGCTTGAAAAATCTATACTTGCATTAGGTGGTCCTATTTCTATTAACTGAGAATGATATATATCTCCTAAAACATGAGCTCTCACTTCTTTAATGTTACAATCTCCATCATAATCAAAATAATCGGTTCCTTTTACAAAATTAATTAGGCCCAAAATATCGTCAGCAATTCCATCTGTGTCTGCAAATGCTGTTGCTGTTGATGCATCAACTCCACACTTTGATGATGTGTTGTGGTAATCTTGAATATTTACATCTAGTAATCCAAAAAGTTCACTTATGTCATCTGAATTATCAACATTAAAGTTATCCCAATTATCAATGTAGGGTACATCTTTCATTGCGGTCCAGATTTTCCTTGTATCAGATTGTCCAGCTGCTGATGCTTGTTTTCTAATCCTTATTGCTGCATTCCAATTTCCACTATTAGTATCAATTCCAGTTCCTTCATCAGGTGTGCTATGATCAACATTACCTTGATCATCAAGTCCTTTTCTTAAAATTGTACCTTTCCATTCACCATATTGCTCATAGGAAAACTGAGCTTGATATAATGAACCTCCTTCTTGAACCGTTGCAGTAATTGATGGTGCTGTAAATGCTAGTTTCTCAGCAATGATTTGTCTTATTTTACTTTGTAGTTTAGTTTTTAAATCACTTGGAGTATTTGCAACTATAGTTGATTCACAGTCTGGATGAGAAGAATCTCCACCAGGACAAGATCCTGCAATAGCCATGGCGTCGAATCTCGCCATCCCAGTTGCGTTAATACCACCCCCATATGCAACAAATAATGTTTTTACAGGATTATTAGTCAAATCTCTTAACGCTTCAATTAAATCATCTGCTGAAGAATTGTTATTCATCATACCATCTCCAATAACAATTATATAATTTAGCTGACACTCAGAAGTTGGATCATAGGAAAGGTGTAAGCTATTTGCACCAGTTTCGGGGTCAATTATACGACTAGGAGCATGTTCTAAAAAATATCCATGTCCTATTTGAGCGAAAGCGTTGGCATCTGTTCCCCAAGCAAGTCCTTGTGGTAATAATTCATCAAGAATTTGCCGATGTCCTTGAGCATTAACAGGAACATTTAAACAGGAATCTCTATTACATAAATCCGATTTATTTGTAGTCATATTAAATCCGTTATAATACACACATCCATCATTTCTGTGACAAAATTTACCTCCTCTATCCACATGTTTGTTCCCACCAGTCTCACCTGCATTCCAGTGGCCATATCCAAAATGAGCACCAGAGGTTAAAGTGGTATCACTAACAATTGCAGACATCGCTTGTTTTACTCCACGCCATCTTGTTACAGTTCCACCACCCATTTGTTGAAGCCACGCTGTGTCTTTGTTTGCTGCTGTAAAAAGATCTTCATTAAATTCATCAACCGTACCAGAATAAGATCCAACTAAAATTCTAGTAGAAGTAACATGCACCCCTCTAGGCTGGTTAAATCTAACACTGCTTGCTGAAAGCTCTCCTGAGTTTTCAGTGTTCATCCCAATATCACGGCTACCTGTTCCAGCTCTTGCTTCAATTGTATATGTTGTAGCAGTATCCATCCGTAGTTTTTGCAAAACGTGTCTGGTATTTGAAGCAACGTATATAAGATCGTCATCATCAGGAGATAAGTCACAACCTAATACAGGTGCTAGCTCAGTATCTACATCTCCATTATTTACAGCTGCATAGGCTCTTACAGCATTAGTTCTTCCATTTCCTGTAAATCTATAAGTGTTTCCTGATTTTTCTAATGCAAATCCAAGCAAATTCCTTCTACAAGCATACAAAATTGATGCATCGCTATTTACTGAAATTCTCCATGTGTGTCTTATATTATTTCTAAGAGAATTTCCGCCTCTACCTCTTCCTAAATTTTGAACTGAACTTCTCTCTCCTGTTGTTAGATTAAAAGAAACAGCGCAACCGTTTCTTCTGGCTCTACGGTTTCCTCTACATTTTCCAACAGCAAATAAATAAGTTTCATCACCTATTATAAATGTATCTATTGCTTGTGCTGTTATTCCTGTGTCTAAATAAAATCTACAATCTGTTCCATCTTCAGAAACACCCATAACATTTCCACCGAGAGGCCACGAAGTGGTGGTAAAAAATAGTATATTTTCATTAGTAACTGTTCCATCGTTTGTGCTAATATTTTCAACTAATCTAAGTTTTGCACCTGCTCTTACTACCGTATTTCTTAAAAAAGTTGTATATCCTCCTGCTGCACCAGAAAGACCTGCCTCGCAGCTATCTAATACATTCCCTGTCCATCTTCCCATATTATTATTATATTCTCTGTCTCTTACTCCGGCAGAGCTAAATTTTACTACCGCAAGATTTCTATGTTGTCCTACAAGTATATCTCCGTCTGAATCATAAACTGCAATTGGAACAGCTTCAATTGCATTTCTATCGCTCAATTTTCTGCTCATACTTGCTGAACTATCTATCAAAAATAAAATATTTGCAGCAACATCGCCTTCTCCTGATCCTGGCGGTACAGGTTTAGCATGTACTTGAACTTGTGAATGAAAATCTAATAAAAGAAAAACAAATAAAAAATATTTTAAAATCTTTATCATAATTTAATTGTCAGCTTGAACGACATCTTCTCCAATAGTTAAATCAATTAATTCTTCAGTGGAAATGTCCAAAGTTTCATAAGTTCCATCAATTTCTTTATATTTTGAGTAATATATTATTTTACCCCCACTGCTTATATCTTTATAACCTATCCAATCATTTTTTTTAACTTCAGCATCTAAATTTCCATAAATATTTTTAGCATATTCATAAATTTTATTTTTTTCAACATTAGGATCCCATGTCTCCAATCTAATACCTGCTAATTTTGACTGATGAATAAAAACTTTTAATACTGTATTATCAAGTCCTAAATCAGGACAGTAATACATGGTATTGTCTTCGTATTCTACGGTTGTATATTCATTGTAATCCTCTGCCACATAATCCTCTATAAAATCTAAAACTTCTGATGCTTTAGAAACGTCTTCACCTATTGAAACATTTAACGCATCGCAAGAAAATACATTTTTGTTAAATGAAAATAATGACACAACTAATAGAATTAATTTTAAAAAATTTTTCATTTTATTTAATTATATAATTTTTTTCTTTTTTTTGAAGTCTACTCTACTCTCATTGTGTTTTATAACTATTGTGCTCATTTTAGTTGGATAACACCAAAACAGTTTCTAAAGGAATTAGTATATCAGGATCTTCTGTATCTATCGCAGTCCAGCCCTCCGTAGTAGATGTTCCTCTGGGCATCATATAACCACAGCCATAAACTCTATAGGCTGTTCCGGAAGATTGTACATCTGTAGTTGTTTTTTTTAAACTTGCTCCACTTCCTTTAAAAGCGGCTGAACCTATGTTTACTACAAAAAATTCATATCTAAATCTTCCCATGTGAGCTTGTTCATTTTCTATTTGTTCATCGGTTGCTAAGTTATCCAGCGTCTCTGCATCATCAAAAATAGGAGCGATTAACTGTCCAAAATTAATATTTATAGCATGCTTTGCTATTTGAAATCCGGCTTTACCAATGTTTCTAAAACTATTATAACAAGGTGTATTAGTAGGAACGATTGTATTTCTTGGAATACTTCTTGCATCAGTATCTCTTGCACCACTTACCCAGGGTCCCATCATTTGGTTGATTAAATATTTTTCAGCTTCTAGTAGAGCTGTTTCTGCAACATAAAATGTTTGTTGATATTCGTCACTTGAATTATTGCTTTGATGATCTCCTGAAGAAATTACAATTAAAGCCCCTCCCATCAGCGACATTACAAGAAGTAAAACTAGAGAAAGAACTAGAACAAAACCTTTTTCATTTTTTTTATGTTTCATAAATTATATTCCATCCCCAATGTTTCTTGTATGAATTGTAACAACAACTGAATCTCTTAAATATTTATCTTCTTCCTTTTCCCAAACTCTATTACTTATTCCTTTTACTGGTCTTGCTTTATCAGTTCTAAAAAATTCTTTTTTTGATCTAAATGTTAATCTTACATCCACCACTCTTATGTCGTAAATTTTTTGTCTGTTCTCTTCAAGTTCATTTTCTGATGTTGCTTCAAGTGGGTTAATTTTTCTTCCTTCAATATCAAATGGAATGAATTCCATATCAACTACATGATCACGAACTTTTTGTTCATGATAACACTCGTTACAGTCTGACCTCCATTCTCCTGTTGCGTCACCTAAAACTTGTATCCAACTTTCAAAAGTTTTGTAAACAGCATATCTTGCATCTCCACCATCAGTTATTGCTAAAGCGTAATAGGTAGTTTTGTACCTCTTGTAAGGTTGTGTTGTATCATTTTGGTTAAAATCATCATAAACAATATGTATTTTATCACAGCATAAATCTTTTGAATCATGTTTGGCAGGTGAGGTAGCTGCGCCTATTTCTGCTCTGGTATAACCTAATTCATTTTTAACAATTATTATTGGATCATGGCTATCAGATTTTGAAAAAAGACTGCCAAGGTCGTTGCGTCCACTTTTAAATTCTAAATAGGTTCTTGTTGGGTAGCTAATAGTTTCAGTACCTACTGTAAATGTATTTGTTCCAAGAATATATTTAAATCCTGCCATTCTTATATCTCTCATTAACATTTCAACAATATCTCTTCCTGACCTACTTATTTTTGCTTTATCAACAACTTGTCCATAACTATTGTTTACAACTGAATAGGTTGTATACATCGCCGCCATCATAATAGATGAAATTACAACACCTATAAGCATTTCTATTAAAGTAAAGCCAGCAATGTTTTTAAGAGTATTTCTTTTCATTATTTTTTAATTTTATAATCTGCTTGGAAATATAGAAATTTTCTTTTTCTACCGTTATTTAAGTTAACCTGAATTCTACCAATGTACATTCCATTATCGGTAACATCATTATTTACATGACCACATACATCTGACCATCTACATATTTTATAAACTTTCATTTTCTTAATGTCTTTTTCCCCTTTACATTTTAAATATCGATTGCCACCAAGTATAGCTTGCCACTTATTTTCTTTATTTCTTGGTGCATCAACTTCTTGAACTCCATAAACATCTGCTTCTTCACCTACACCTCCGCCAGCGGCACATGGACCTGCTGAACTTTCGCCAGCATTAAAATCATTATCCACTAAATGATCAACAAATTTTTCTACTGTTTCAATATTTGTAGTTTCAACAGTAGGATCTTCAGCATTTGTGGTTTTGGTGGTATGTGTAATTGAGCCATCATTTTCAAAGCTCAGTCCTTCTGCCTTAGAACTTAATCCATAAATAGTATTTTTATGCCCAATAACATCCTCTGCTATCATAGTTACTAGATAATTTGCTTTTGTTCTCTCTCCAGAAGTATCAATTGATAGAACTGAAAAATTAGTCATTTGAAGAATAGCAACAAATCCTATTCCTACTATTGCTGTGGCAACAAGAGATTCGAGTATAGATAATCCTAAAATATTTTTAATATCTTTTATCATTCGTTATTGTAAAACCCAGTCGTTATTTTTAATAACCCATTTTTCCATTGTTACGTCTCCGAATCTTGACCATTTCAATCTAAACAGATTACGATGATCACTTGTAGGTCTATTTTCATCAATATCGCATGTTGGAAAATCGTCATTTCTCGTGCAAAGAAATAACATTGTTTCAACGTCGTCTTTTGTTTCTTCCGTTTCTGAACCGTCAGTAGAAACCGTAGTAGAAACCGTAGTAGAAACAAAGTTTTCTGCTCCACTATACCATCTTGCATTTTTAGAGAAACAAACCGCACCTGTTTCAGGTGAACCTTCTGATCCAACAAAAGTTGTTGTTACTTTTCCTAATATTAACTGAGCTACTTCCAATTTTGTATTAGGTGCTTCAGTCATGCTTTCTATTTCTGGTATACCTTCAGCGTCTAATATATCTTCACCTGTATCAGGGTCCTTTTTATATGTTATTATTATTTTAGGTGAGCCTTCATCATCCCAGTAGTCAGTGGTAGTAGTATCGCATCTTGATGCAGGAGATGTGTTCCAGTTACTAGTTGAATTATTTATCATTGTAGTAAGTGTATCCATTTTCATTCCCTTTGAAGTTACAGTTAAATAATCATTTGTATTTTCAACAAGGACTTGGACATATGCATATAAACCTCTTTGAACTTGAGCATTAATTCCTTGAATTAAATTTTGTATTTTAATTGTTGAGCCTCTAGCCACTCTTTCGCTTCTCCAGTCAGAAAAATTAGGATAAGCAACTGCAGATAAAATTCCTACAATTACGATTACCACCAATAGTTCTAAAATATTAAAACCTTTAGTGTTCTTTTCCTGCAGCTGCATCTATTTTACCTGCTTTAACAAGTTCTTCTAATGATTTCGTCATGGTTATCATGCCGTCTTTAACTGAGGTTTGCATGATGCTTGGGATTTGATGTATCTTTGCTTCTCTTATTAAATTTTGAATAGGAGCCGTACATTTCATTACTTCAAAAGCACCAACTCGACCTTGGCCGTCTTTTGTTTTTAATAATCTTTGTGTAACTACCATTTTTAAAGATGTTGAAAGCTGTGCACGAATTTGTGCTTGTTGTTCTGGAGGGAAGACGTCAATAATTCTATTGATAGTATTGGGTGCACCACTTGTGTGCAATGTTCCAAAAACTAAGTGGCCAGTTTCAGCAGCTGTTAAAGCTAAAGAAACAGTCTCTAAGTCTCGCATCTCTCCAACAAGTATTACATCGGGGTCTTCCCGTAGCGCTGCTTTTAAAGCACTGGCAAAATTTTTGGTTTGTTTTCCTACTTCACGATGTGAAACAATACTTTTTAAATCTTTATGTATAAATTCAACTGGATCTTCTACTGTTATAATATTTGCTGTTCTTGTTTTATTAATTTCATTAACAATTGCTGCAAGGGTTGTCGATTTTCCAGAACCTGTTGGTCCTGTTACTAAAACTAAACCTTTATGCATATCAATAATGTCATATAGTACTTGTGGCAAATCAAATTGCCCCATTTCAGGAATAACGCTTTCTACTCTTCTAAGTACAGCTGCAGGACCATGAATAGTTTTATAAAAGTTAGCTCTAAATCTTAATCCGGCTAATGTCACGGAAGAGTCTAATTCATGTGTTTCTTGAAATCTTTTCGTTTCTACTTCATTACAATTGGTAGAAATAAGATCATTAAGATCTTGCACCTTAACGATAACTTCTTTTATTTTAAAAATTTCACCAGTTTGTCTATAGGCTAAAGGCGATCCACTTCTTATATGGAAGTCTGATATTTTTTTATTGTTTTTTGCTAATTCTTCTAATTTTTCAAACATAAGTTTTTTTATATAATAACCATTAAATCACAATTAATAACTTAAGTATTAACCCAAAATAGTGGTTATTTATTTAATTTTTCATAAATTTTATCCTATTGTGGGACTTAACTACTAAGAAATGGACTGTCTTTGATATATTTTTGAACTCAGAACAATACTAAAACCGATCATTGTTGCAAGCATAGAAGAGCCTCCATACGACATGATTGGCAAAGGAGAACCTACTATAGGAAGCAGCCCTAAAACCATGCTCATATTAACTGAAACATAAATAAAAATTGCCGATGCAAAACCATAACAAAAAAGTTTAGAAAAGTAACTTCTAACAAATGATCCAATTCTTAAAATCCTAAAAACTATAACGGCATAAATTAACAAAAGAATTAATGAACCAATAAAACCATGTTCTTCTGAAAATAGTGTAAAAATAAAATCGGTATGTTTTTCAGGTAAAAACTCTAAATAACTTTGTGTTCCTTTTAAAAAACCTTTACCAGTTAAGCCACCCGAACCTACTGCTATTTTTGATTGAATGATTTGATATCCTGCTCCCAAAGGATCTCTATCAGGATTAAAAAAAGTTAGAATTCTTAATTTTTGATAAGGTTTTAAAAATGAAATAACGAAAGGCATTGAAATAATAAAAACTAATGAAGAATAAATAAAATATTTAATATTTAAACCTGCAAGCCATAAAACAACAAGACCAGTTAAAGCTATCAAAATAGAAGTGCCTAAATCAGGCTGAGTGATTACTAATGCTATTGGTAATATTAATATTATAGTTGGGAATAATAAATTTTTAAAGTTATTTACATTATGAATTTGACTGCGATGATAATATTTTGCTAAACAAACTATTATTGCAATTTTCATTAATTCTGAAGGCTGAAGATTTAAAAAATATAAATCTATCCATCTCTGAGAACCTGAAGCTGTAATTCCATATAAAGATGCCCATATTAAAAATCCTAAAATAATTATATAAAAAAAATAACCGGTAGAATGCCAAAATCTAATACTTATAAAAGACATAAAGATCATCATAGTAAAAAAAATTACAAATCTTATTATGTGACTTTGGCTATGATATAATAAGTCACCCCCATCCGTAGAGTACATGGAAAAACTACTTATGATTCCTAAAATCAGTATGCAACTTAATAAAATATAATCCAATGACCTTAATTTTTGAAAAAAAGTCATCTGATCTGAATATGAACTTTGTTGAAACATTTAAATTGTTGTTAAGTTTTGTACTCTTGTTTTTTCTCTTAATTCGTGTCTATCTATAATTAATTTAAATAATTTTTTTGCAATAGGTGCGGCTGTCGAACTTCCTGATCCACCATGTTCAACAATAACACTAACTGCATATCTTGGATTTTTATAAGGACCCAAAGCAATATATAATGCATGATCTCTTTCTTCATAAGGAATTTGCTTCGTATCTAAATCTAATTCTCTTGCTTGTTCTGTAATTCTTTTTACTTGAGATGTACCTGTTTTTCCTGCAAATTGATATTTAGGGTCATCTATTCTGGATGAGTAAGAGGTTCCCATAACTTCATTGGTTGAACTAAACATTGCATCCAATACAAACTTAATATTTTCAGGATTCCTATAAAGTGGTTTATATTCTTTTTCATTAACTTTAAATAATTCTTCTCCCGCTCTAACTAATGGAGAAATATCTTGATCTTTAATCATAGCGTTCTGAGACATTCTGTATTTTATATTTTCTAAAGTATCTTCTTTATCGCTTACCGTTATCTTTGGATAAATTTTAAATCCTCCATTAGCCAATTGAGCTGTCATTAAACATAATTGTAAAGGAGTAGTTTGAATGTAACCTTGTCCAATACCTGTAATTAAAGTTTCACCTAAAACCCATCCTTGCCCAAGAGTTTCTTTTTTCCATTTTGTGTTAGGAACAAGTCCTTTTTTTTCATTTTTTAAAATACCTTTTAAGACTGTATTTCCTAAACCAAATTTTAATGCAGTTTCGCTTAAACGATCAACGCCTAATTTTCTTGCTGTTTCATAAAAATATATGTCACATGATTGTTTAATGGCATTTTTTAAACCCATATATCCATGTCCTTTTTCTTTCCAGCAGTGATATGTGTGCCCATACATTTCCATTTTGCCTTTACATTGAACTATTTGATTAGGTGAAATCACGTCATTTTCTAGTGCTGATAATGCCACCAATGGTTTTATTGTTGAACCCGGTGAATATAACCCCGAAATAGTTTTGTTGATTAAAGGCTTTAAAGGATTTTTTGTTATCTTTTGCCATTTCTCTTGACTAATGCCGTACAAAAATAAATTAGGATCAAAAGAAGGAGATGAATGCATGGCAACAACTTCTCCCGTATAAATATCCATTACACTTATTGAGCCAGATTTTTTATCTAATAATTCTCCACAAAATTTTTGAACCTCCGTATCTATAGTTAATTTAATATTTTTTCCTTTTTGTCCTTCTTGATGATCTAATTGATTTATTCTTTTACCATAAGCATTTACTTCATAACGCTGAACTCCATTGGTTCCAATTAAATCATTTTCAAAGGTTTTTTCTAAACCAGTCTTGCCCACTCTTAATCCAGGGACATGACTTTTTTTAATTACTGCATTATTTAATAAATCTTTTGAGCTTGCTTGAGCTACATAACCCAATACATGAGTATAAACTTCGTTATACGGATAATTGCGTGCTACAGATAAAACAGGTTTTGCTCCAACTAGTTCATGTAAAAAAAAATTAACTTTAGAAAATTCATTCCAACTTAGATTTTCTGAAATAATCAATGTTTCCCATGGTTTTTGGTTATTTTTCTTTTTTACTATTTTTGAAAATTCTTGATCACTTAATTCTAGAATTTCTTTAAGCCTAACCATTAAATATTTAAAATTTTCAACCTGTTCTGGAACTACATGTAATTGATATACTTTTAAATTGCCTGCAATAGTTGTTCCAAAATAATCTGAAAATTCACCTCTTACAGGAGGAAGTCTCCATTCTCTTAAACGGTTTTTATCAGATAAAGTTAAATATTTTTTATTTTCATTTATTTGTAAAGAAAAAAGTCTTGCTATTATACCGCCAAATATTAGAAACTTAGCTGCAGAAATAATAAACATTCTTCTGTTTATTGTATGTAACTTTTTAAAACTTGAGTCTCCGCCACTAAACATTTGCACTTCCAAAAACTAATTTTTGATATAAGTCAAATAAATTAGCAAAAATAACATAAAATAAAAATGTAAATAATAAATTAACGAGTAAATCGTTGTAATCTAAAGTTATCAAAAAAAATATAACTAGTATTAAATACATTAATGAATTTACTACTAAAATTGTAAATAAAAAAAATATCCAATCTTTAAAAATACTTGGACGCAAAGTAATATTTCTTAAATAAGCTGCGAACCCACAAATTAATAAATAGCTAAAACTACTAATTCCCATGGGTAATCCAACGATTACATCATTAACTATTCCAGCTATAAAAATAAATCCATAACCCAAACTGTCACTTTTTTTTAAACTCCAATAATAAATTAAAATAAAAGGAAAATTAAAAGAGAAATATTTGAGCTCTAAATAATTAAAATCAAATTCATTTAATACTGCAATAAAAAGTAATAAGATTGGAACATAATTTAATAAATTAGTAAAAATTGATACTCTTGAAAATCTAACCATTAATTAATCTCTTTTTTATATGATGTTATTTTTACAAAATATATTTGTGAAAAATCAGAAAAAAAATCAACTTCATTTACCTTATTTAATTCTGTTTTTTTAATAATTCCTATTGGTATTCC
>Ga0257111_1000657_pt1 | contig 14174 bp, 10 predicted proteins | sample LP_taG_6_FD_191567 | JGI IMG/M metagenome (GOLD analysis project Ga0257111, IMG submission 191567) | Marine microbial communities from Northeast Subartic Pacific Ocean, Canada - LP_J_2015_P26_500m | ecosystem: Environmental > Aquatic > Marine > Oceanic | place: Canada: Northeast Subartic Pacific...
TTTCAACTGCGAGTGAACGGAGCTTTTGCAGATCCTCTTGATTAATACGTTGATTTGCATTTACAATCATTTCATCCTTCAATACAATTCCCTGACTGCGCGGGATCCTGTCTTGTCGTGCTTTCTGCCGACGTTCCGTGGTCTCCTTATCATAAATCAAATTGGGTTTCATAAACTCAATGATTAGGTCATACCCCAAATCGCGACGCACATCTGTTTCATCACTGTAAAGTTTAGTAATATCTACTCTGGCTTCAGTCCAGGCCTGATTTAGATCGTTCAATTCATCTGGTTTAAATAGTGTTGGAATATCTCCCTGATCTACTGCTAAATCGATGCTGATGACTTTAGGTTTTTGTATATCGAGAATTCCTATGGCCCAGCGATTACGACAGATTTGTAGAATTTCATTTTCAAAATCTAGTAAAGAATATTCAGCCCCTCCCTGTGATACAGGTTTTAGGAACAGATTCCAGTCGGCTTTATCTTTCGCGAAAGAATAACGTCTGTAGAATATATTTACCCGTTCCGCAAGATAGGCACTATCTGCGGTCGCCATCGATTTCGCTTCCTGAAATTTCTCAGTGTAACGATAATCATATTCCAAATTTCTAGAGTTAAGTAAATTCCTATTGGCCGCGCGAATATCCTTAATCAAGATGAAAAATTCTGTTAATTCGGATGACTGTTCATAAACAATATCCTGTTTTCTGTTGAATATAAAGGGTTCTGACTTTAACGCTTCGCTCAAATCGGTTTCAAGCTTCTCTTCCGATTTAAGTATTGGATAATTGAACGGTGCAATAATTGGTTCACGGGCAATATCATCAATATTGTAACTGTATTGTAACGAACGGCCGCTCTGGAAAAATAACGATAAAATAACGGTTAGGCCTATGAGTATAATTATCTGCGGCCAGTTCTCTCTAAAAAATTCTTCAAGTCTATTCAGAATAGATTGGTTGTAGTTTGTTCTTTTCAAATTACATCCTTTATCTTCTTCAATATTTCCCTGGAAATAATCAAGCGCTGGATCTCGCTTGTGCCCTCACCAATTTCAAGTACCTTTGCATCCCTAAAATATCGCTCTACATCATAGTCTTTTACATATCCATAGCCACCGTGAATCTGAATAGCATCCGTCGTAGTTTTCATCGCCACCTCGCTGGCAAATAACTTTGCCATGGCAGCTTCTTTAACGATATCTAATCCTTGATCTTTTTTCCAGGCAGCATGAAATGTAAGTAGTTTCGCAGCCTCAATTTGGGTAGCCATATCCGCTAACTTGAAACCAACAGGTTGGAATTGGTGTATCTTCTTTCCAAAAGCAGAGCGTTCCTTAGAATAGCGTAATGATCTCTCGTATGCGCCTTGAGCAGTTCCAACTGCCAGTGCTGCAACAGATATACGACCAACAGTGAGTGTCTTTAGGAACATTTTGAAACCCTCGTTTTGATCAGAAATCATATTAGCTTCAGATACTGACATATTTTCAAAAAACAGCTGTCGCGTATCACTAGCTTTCCAACCCATTTTTTTTTCCGGTGGCCCAATAGTTAATCCTTCTATATCCGTTGGCACAACAAAAGCACCTATCCCTTTATTTACACCATTTTCAATTATCTGCGTCGTAAAACTTAAAATACCAGCTACACCAGCATTCGTTATAAATATTTTTCCTCCATTTACTATGTAACAATCCCCATTTTTCTCGGCCTTTGTCTTCGTTGCTCCCGCATCACTGCCTGCATCTGGTTCTGTTAAACCAAATGCGCCCAGCATTTTACCTGAGGCCAGGTTGGGTACATATTTTCTTTTCTGTTCTTCCGACCCTGAAAGAACTATGGGCATTGTGCCCAAGGATGTGTGGGCTGCAACAGTAATCGCCACTGATGCATCAGCTTTAGCTAATTCCATAATTGCTGCTGCATAGGCCACAGTGTCCATACCAGCACCACCATATTGCTCAGGAACCGGGATTCCCAATAGCCCTAGATATCCCATCTTGGTAATTATATCCTTAGGAAAACGACTTTCGTGATCTAATTCTCTAGCAACAGGTTCGATTTCGGATCTTGCAAATTCAGCTACCATATTTACTAACATGGTATGTTCTTCTGAAAAAAAAAGTTTATCCATTATTAGTTAATAAATATTCAATAGTGAAAATTACGACCATTTACCAACGGATAGCCGCAGATGCCCAGGTAAATCCTGCTCCAAATGCGGCTAGGATAATAATATCATCAGGACCGTATAATCCTTTATCACGAGCATCGCACATGGCAATTGGAATTGATGCCGCAGTGGTGTTGCCATAGTATTTGATATTGCTGAAAACCTTATCCATCCCTATTCCCATCCGCCTTGCCACTGCTTCGCTGATTCGATTATTGGCCTGATGTGGTATTATTTGTGCAACATCATCTATATTTAAATTATTTGTATCAAGTGCTTCTTGAATGACTTGGGGGAATCTTATAATAGCATTTTTGAACACTTCTCGGCCATTCATGTAGGGGAGATGTTTACCTTCATCTAATACTCTTTTAGAGAGACGGGGATTACTTGACGTGCCAGGCGCTTCACACCACAGTTCCTTAATATATTTCCCATCAGAATGCAAATGGGTAGATAAAATACCTGTATCATTATTGCTTGTCTGGAGGACAGCAGCCCCCGCACCATCAGCAAATAAAACTGAGATGTTTCGACCCTCATCAGACAGGTCTAAAGCTGTGGATTGTACTTCAGCTCCTACTATCAAAATCGTTTTGTATTGATCGGTTCGAATAAATTGATCACCAATAGAAAGTGCATAAATAAACGCTGAGCAAGCAGCTTTAATATCAAATGCGCCTATCTTCCCCATCCCGAGGGTATGCTGCAGCTGATTGCTTATACCAGGAAAGAAATAATCAGACGTTAGAGTAGCGCATATAATTAGCTCAACGTCAGCTGCAGTTATAGCAGCATCTTCCATGGCATTTTTTGCTGCTTCAATAGCTAATATAGAAGCGTTACTTTCTTCTTCAACCCAGCGCCGCTCAGTGATACCGGATCTTGCCTTGATCCATTCATCACTGGTATTCATTATTTTTTCCAGATCTTGATTGGTCACTACTCTTTCGGGTACGTGAAATCCTATTCCTGTGATTTTTGCGCGATTCATGTACTATTAGCCTGTTTTATATCCCTTAAATTTAGTTGAATGGTACTTTTCCCGCGCCATTCATTCACCTCTACCACAAATGCTAAATCAACTGAACTGCCTTTAATCAAATCTTCATAATGTTCAGATAAATTAAACCCAATTGCTGGGAAAGAGGTCCGTTCCTGTTTTACCCTGAAACGGATATGATTTCCATTGCCAATTATACGAGGGTTTCCAGTAACTTTAAGGTTCCTTGCTGCAAACTTGGGCCCCATGTTTCCAGGACCATAAGGGCCTAATAATTCCAGAAAACGCATGAATCTACTATTAATATCATTTAGCTGTATTTCTGCATCAAGCTTCAGTCTAGGTTCCATATCCCCCTCACTAAGGTTTGATTCAGCAAAGCTAAGAAATGCTTTCTTAAAATCCTCGAAATTTTCTTCTGATAGCGTCAATCCGGCGGCCATTGGATGACCACCATAATTCTTTAAATGATCACTTGCTTCTGTTAATGCCTCATATAAATCAAACCCAGTTATACTTCGCGCTGAACCCTTACCAATTCCATCATTATCAATAGCTATAATTACTGTTGGCCGGTGAAATTCTTCCTTGATCCGCGCCGCAACTATTCCAATTACGCCTGGGTGCCAGCCATATTCGGCCAGCACAATGGCCCGATCCCGGGAAAGATCCGATTCTGCATTGGCTTTCAGCAAGGCCTCATTAACAACTTTTTCTTGAATTTCCTGACGACGGCGATTTTCTTCATCAAGATTCCTGGCTAGATCAGCTGCCAAAGATTTATTTTTCGTGGTTAGTATCTCAACAGATCTGTTCGCATCGCCTAACCGACCAGCCGCATTTATTTTTGGTGATACACCAAATACAAGATTGCCAACAGCAATATCCCGGTCTAATAAACCGGATGTTTTCAAGATGGCCCTCAGTCCAGGACGAGGATCATCATTTATTAATTCTAAACCCTTGGCTACAATCACACGATTTTCATCTAATATGGGGACCATATCAGCGGAAGTACCTAAAGTAACCAGATCCAGCAAAGAAAATAAATCTGTCATTGACCAATTTAATTTTATACCAACTCCACAAGCTAATTTAAACGCGACCCCGGCTCCGCAAAGTCCTTTGAATGGGTAATCACAATCAGATTGATTTGGATTTACAATTGCCACTGCAGCAGGTAGCCTTTTATCTGGGATATGATGATCTGTGATGATTACATCTATACTCCTTTCACGGGCATAATCGACCTGTTCAAAAGCGTTAATTCCACAATCACAGGTGATGATCAGATCAATATTCTGCTCAGCTGCAAAATCGATACCTTTATTTGACAAACCATAACCTTCATGCTCCCGGTGGGGTATATACGTATTTACAACCCCGCCAAAATCAGTCAGTGATAAATAAAGTATTGATGCTGCGGTGGTACCATCAACATCATAATCTCCAAAAACCATAATAGGTCGTCCGCTTTGAATGTTGGTTAATATTCTTGCAACTGCTTGATCCATATTCTTCATAATAAATGGATCGTGTAACTGGCCCAGTTTAGGTTTAAAAAAAACTCGCGATGAATCCCTTGAGGTTATGCCACGGTTGGCCATGGTAACAGCAATAGCAGCTGAAGTATCAAACTCCGACTGCAGTTTTTCTACAAGTTTTTTATCTGGCTCTTGAAATACCCAACGCATGTCAACCTATATAATTGGTCGAAAAGAAAATAATCTGAAAAGAAATAAATCTGAGGTATAAAATTGACAGTCTGAGAAAATCTATAAGCCGAGTCCTGTCTCCCACTGATAAATCAGGGGTCAGTGGTCATTCCTCTGGGACAATCGTCACCAATCGCCTCAAGCGAACTACCCGCTTCTCATAATGATGCGAACAACATCTGGAAGCTTATTCGATCTTGCACCAGGTGGGGTTTACAAGCTCTCACGGTCGCCCGTGAGACTGGTGGTCTCTTACACCACCCTTTCAGCCTTACTTGTGATTTGCGTTAGCAAATCCATTAGCGGTTTACTTTCTGTTGCACTTTCCATATCCTTGTGGATTCCTCCTGTTAGGAGGCACCTTGTCCTGCGGTGCTCGGACTTTCCTCTCTGAAATTCAGAGTAACCACTCGATAAACTCAGACTATCAAAAAGCCGCGAAGATTAAAGGGCTTGATTGGAAAAACCAAGAACGAAATGTTTACAATTAATATACTGGTTATCTATTTATCAAAATAAAGGAAGCGACTGCAAATATCGCAATTATATAGCGAAGTTTTTTTCCGGATAACAGACACAGTTTGGGGGGGCACTACAAATCCACATCCACTACAAGAATTCCCATCAATAGTCACTACTGCAAGACCATATCGGGCATCTCTAATTTGCACATATCTACCTAACACAGATGGGTCAATATGTATTGATTTTTCCTTTCGATCTTTTTCCAACTCAGATTTTTTATCCGCCGACTCAGCAATTAAATCCTCAAGTCTACCTCTGCGTGTTCCCAAATTCTCACTTAGAGACTCAAGATTCTCTTCTTTTTCCCGAAGATCATTCTGCAATGTTTCTTTTTCTTCATCCAATTCAAGATCTTCAAGTTCAACTTCATCCATTGCTTGCTTGAGGTATTCTATTTCCTGAGTCAGAGCATCGTACTGCTTATTGGTTGTGACCAGGGATAACTGATCTTTCAGTTTATCGATCTTTTGTTTTATTTCAGCCAAACGGTGTTCGGCTTTATTTAAGGACAGTTCAATTTCCTTTAAACGATTTTTGTCCTTATCCACCGCATTAATTAGAGACTCTTCCTCCTGGTGCAATTTGTCAACTTTTTTGGGTAAATCACCTAATAATTCATTTAAATCCTGCAGTTGCGTGTCCACAGCCTGAAGTTCCACTAACTGGACAACCTCAATCATTTACTATCTTTCCATATAAAAATAAAAATGCACCTGAAAAGGTGCATTCGCTATTTTTATAGTTAAGCCTTACAATACAACGAGTAAATCGAGGCATGTTAGCGATAAATTAAAAATCGATTTTTTGGACTATATTGGATCATAGCGGCGCTAAATCTACATTAAACACATCATACATAAAAGTACAGTGCTAAACCATAATTTATCCCTGATTATGATGGGTTTTTTGTCGTTTAACATTCGCATTAATAATAAAGTACAATTTGTTGATAAATTTTTAGAACTCATCAAAGAACCTTATATTCCACTTGAAATAACTTTATGGTACAAACTTTAAGTTTATGAAACAGAATTATGATTACAATAATTAAAAATATTATCCTTATACTAGGTATTTTATTTCCTACACTGCAGGCAAAGGAAAATTTTATTCAGCTTCCAATGGATATTGCTGAGACTACATTTAATGACGCCATACCACTGCCGAAAGAAGTATTTGGTCATAATATTGGCGAGCAGCACACAAGGACAGATCAAATTATTGATTACTTTGAAGCAGTAGCTGCTACCAGCGAAAGAGTCATTATTAATGATCATGGCCATACGCACGAAGGCCGGCGATTGATCCATGCCATTGTAACCAGTGCTGATAACCAGAAAATACTGGATGAAATTCAGGCTAATAACCAAAAACTTTCATCTGATCCGAAAAAAGTATCCAATAAGAAAATTAAAAAAATGCCCGTTGTCGCTTATTTTGGCTATTCCATACATGGTGACGAAGCCAGTGGTGGGGAAGCAGCTATGTTATTATTATACCACCTCAGTGCTGGATCCAGTATCGCTATAAGAAATTATCTTGAAAATATTGTATTAATTATTGACCCAATGTTGAACCCAGACGGACGAGATCGTTTTGCGAACTGGGCCAATGGTAACCGTGGCCATGTGGCAACAATTGATTTGAATGATCGGGAACATAACCAACCCTGGCCAGGGGGAAGAACAAATCATTATCTACATGATCTGAATCGGGATTGGCTGCCGGCAACCCAACCCGAGTCCCAAGGAAGATTAAAATTATATTATAACTGGCACCCACAAGTGGTGGTGGACTTCCATGAAATGGGTAGGGACAGAACATATTTTTTTCAACCAGGTATTCCCAGCCGTAATAACCCCAATACACCTGAAAATGTATTCTATCTCACAAACAAACTCGCAACTTACCATGCTGAAGCGCTGAACAGTATTGGTGCAATGTATTATTCTAAGGAACGTTTTGATGATTTCTACTATGGAAAAGGATCTACTTTCCCAGATGTAACTGGTGCGGTTGGTATCTTGTTTGAGCAGGCATCATCCAGAGGTCTAGCAACTTCTACGACCAGCGGCGAACTTTCTTACACATTTTCTATAAAAAACCATTTTAACGCATCCCTGGGAACTTTGGAAGGAATGTGGGAAATGCGGGATGAATTTCTAGAGCACCAACGAAATTTTTACCGCGATGCCAGTAAAGCAGCAATTCAATTTCCTACCAAGGCCTATTTGATAAGTACTGATTATAAAAAAACCCAAGTAAGGTTATTACTCAATAATCTGTCGCAACACCAGGTCAAATTGCATTCATTGAAAAAACCATATGCTGCAAACAATATGAAATTTCAACCGGGTAATGCAGTACTAGTCCCCGTGAGCCAGCCACAGTCACGTTTCATTAAAGCAATTATGGAAAAAGTGACTTCCTTTAAAGATTCGTTATTCTATGATGTATCAGCTTGGTCATTACCGCTGGCAGCGGGTGTGGATTATATCGAACTGAAACAAAACCCCAGTGCCATAATTGGCGATGAACTGCCTGATGGATACTTTACTGCTGGGGAAAAGATCGGTGGTAGAGCCACCTACGCTTATATTATGGAATGGGGCGATTATTATGCGCCGCGAGCACTTTATCGCATCCTGGATATAGGAATAATCCCACGCTTAGCATTGAAACCATTCAGTATAACGATTAATGGGCAGCCAGTAAATTTTAAACGGGGTTCAATTATCATACCGCTGGTCCAACGTGATAAAACATTAAACATCTCAAATGATGATGTCCACGAAGTGGTACGCACTATTGCTGCAGAGGATTTTGTAAATATATATGCCGTAAACACTGGTCTGGCGGATGATGGCCCTGACCTTGGAGGTCTTCATGCTGTTCTGGAAAAACCGAATGTTGCTCTACTTGCTGGTACGGGAACAAGCGCTTACAGCGTAGGTCAGGTCTGGCACTTATTGAATGAAAGAATGCACATTCCAGTATCCTTAATCAACACAGATCAAATTAACAGAACTCTCTTGGATAAATACAATGTTCTGGTCATGACAGATGGATATTTTGGGCCTATCGATTCAACAGATATTAAAACCATAAAATCCTGGATCAGCCGGGGCGGCTGTATTATTACAACCAGTAGTGGATCGAATTGGGCAGTAAAAAATGAAATTGTAAAAGAAGAGATTAAGGATTCAAAAAAGGACACCTTAGATATCGCCTATGAAAAAGTTAGGACTACCAGGGGTGCACAACAAATTGGCGGATCAATCTTTGAACTGGCCCTGGACACAACTCATCCAATTGCTTTTGGCTATAAAGAAATGATACCAGTTTTTCGAAACAATGAATATTTTTTTGAACTATCTTCAGCGGACGCAGCTAATGTAGGTCGTTATACGGAAGCACCGCTTTTAAGTGGGTACATATCTGATAGATTACTGGCAGATATGAAAAACACCGCGGCAATTATTGCCCGCAAGGTCAATGGTGGCTATGCAGTGTTGTTTGCTGATAATCCGCACTTCCGGTCATTTTGGTATGGTACAGATGGTTTATTTTTAAACGCAGTATTTTTCGGACGTTCTTTCTAGCAGACTCCGTCCAATCCCTGTATCAAAAGGGACTATCAACAGCGCGATTATGGACATTGCTGATTTCGTTGCGTCTTTCGAGGTCACAGCCCCTAAAGTTATTAAAACGAATCTATTCCTGTAGGCTGCCACAGGTGTCATGGTATTGAGCCTACCTTTACCAGCCAATACTTCATCATATGCTGTAAATGAGTTATTACTTACAATATTGCCCTGTCCTAGAACAATGCTGCCGATGAATAAGATAGTTAACAGCCTCAAAACGACCGTCCGGCTAGTTTGTGCGAATCGTGAAAATCTAAAACAGCTTAGGAATAAGCATGCCACTCTGCTTTTTATATTCTATCCATTCTTGGTATCGAGACATGGAAGCCTCTTTCTGAAGTATATTAACCAGAAATACTCCGATCCATACCCATGCTAAAATAGCCCATGGAATCCAATGTTGGACAATCATAGCATAAGATGCATAGAGCATGATCTCTCCCAGATAATTTGGGTGTCGGATATATTTGAAGAGTCCTTCACGAATGAGTCCTTGATGGTACTTCAGGGTGAAATACTTCTGGCAGTCGGCAGTCATCATGATAACCACACCTAACGTGTGCACTGAAATAGCCGCAGTTAAGACAGTTAAACTGGCTATTTTTTGATCAGGACCTAAGATCCCTGAAATTAGTAGATATGGAATAACCCAGTAAAGCCCCAGTACTAACAAAAACGCCATCAGTCCACCGCCAATGGTGACTTTTTTCTCCCAGCTTCTATCCGGAAATGCAAAATGTTTAAGCATCCAGCAAAAGCCATACATACCATGCATAGCTAGATACACACAGGCAGCTACAGAAAAATTTTGATAATAATTCATCAATAATAATATATAGAAAAAAGTCCCTGTCTTTTGAAAATTGATTACCCAGGCAAGTTTCAATACCTGCGGTCCACCCAGAAAACGCTCTGTCATGAAAGCGGTAAAACGAGCCCAATGGGACCATAGCGGTACATTTGCTTGTTGATCACTCATAGTATCCCTCCTTTTATTGAATTACAACAGTACTAATTTATGTAAATGTTTTGAATCATTCAGTTTAGATCTTCTTCCACAATAGTTTTACGGGGATGGACCATGGGAACGAAACGCACCGGAATTATAGACTGTTCATCTATCTCTGATGTACTGATTTTGGTAATGACTTTTAGTTCCTGCCAATATTTGCCTACGGGAATTACAAGTTTTCCCCCAGCGCGCAATTGATCAATAAGAGCTGGTGGCACCTCATCCGGCGCTGCAGTGACAATTATACGGTCAAATGGTGCTTCATCAGGCCAGCCTTTGTATCCGTCTCCCCAACGGACATGAACATTTTTCATTCCTAATTCCTTCAGTATTGTCTGGGCGCGTAATGCTAGAGTTTTGACAATTTCTATTGTATATACCTCAGCAGATAAGGGAGACAGTACAGCGGCCTGGTAGCCGGATCCTGTGCCGATCTCCAGTACTTTTTCTGTACCAGATAGGCCCAGTAATTCAGTCATAAGCGCTACAATATACGGCTGGGAAATTGTCTGATCTTCGCCAATAGGTAAAGGCCTATCATTATAAGCGTAGGGAACCATCTCAGGCGGCACGAACTTGTGGCGGGCTGTTTGGGTCAATACAGCCAATACCCTAGCGTCTTTTACTCCACGTTCTACGATCTGGGTCTGTACCATTTCCTGTGCGGCAGATTTCCAACCAGACGGGAAAATTTTATCCTTGTTGTTCTGTGCCTGAGTAGTTGGTAGAAACAAAAATAATAAAAAAATCAAGTATATAAATAATTTCTCTAGGGCCATGGTCGCCAAGAAACGATTATTTTATTACTGCGTTGATCTCATCGATAAATTTCTCCTGCAAATTTTGCATACCATCAATCCAGCCGTCATAATCGGATGCTTTATACTTGATATATTCAAGTACCTCTTTATGAGGTGTTACCAGAAACTGTGTATTTTCAATCCCTTCCAGCACATCATCAGCTACTACCTCTGGTTCAATCACACCATCAATACCGGCCACTCCGGCGCCTTGGGCGGTCATGGCTGTACGGACAGCCTGAGGGCACACACAAGAGATACCAATGCCCATTTTTCCGTAAGTGATTTTTAACCATTCCGCAAGACTTACAACTGCATGTTTGGTAACTGAATAGGTCACAGAGCCAAGTTGGGACAAGAGTCCGGCCGCGGATGCAGTAAAGACTAAGTAACCTGAACCGCGCTCCAGCATTTGAGGCAGGACGTGGCGAACAACATAAATATGAGACATCAGATTAATATCCAACATTTTTCGCCACTCTGTGTTAGTAAGTTTCAGAAAATCCTCGTAAGCACCACTACCTACATTGGAGCAAAAAATATCTATACCACCACAGTTGTCATTGCTTTCCTTGATCAGACGAATGATATCTTCTTCATTAGTAACATCGGTAACGATACCTTCGCTCTTTATTTCAGCAGCAACAACCTGGACACCCGCTTTATTAATATCAGATGCTATAACCGCTGCAGCACCAGCTGAATGGAAGGCAACTGCCAGTGCTTTCCCAATGCCGCTAGCAGCACCGGTAATAACAACTCGTTTACCTTTTACTTTCATCGAAATCCTAGTTTAATCTATCGATCGATATCTATTAAACCAGGCCAAAATATTGTCAACTTTGGCATTGAGGCGCGACGGCCTACCCGCAATCCCATGGAATGAACCAGGAACACGCACCATTATCGAATCAATCTTTCGTAATTTTAGTGCTTGGTAGAATTGTTCGGTTTCGGAAATTGGAGTACGTTGATCTTCCTCTCCAGTGATTAACATCGTTGGTGTTGTTACATTGCCTACCAAAGACAGAGGTGACCGTTTCCAGTAGTGCTCGTATTCATCCCAGGGCATACCGGGAAACTGATACGGGATCTGATAGATATAAGAGTCTGCTGTAAGAACTTTACTCACCCAATTGATTACCGGTTTAGCAACCGCAGCTGCACGAAAACGATCAGTGAGTCCAATCGCGTAAGCTGTTGCAATTCCACCAGCAGATCCTCCAGTAATAAAGAGATTATTTGAGTCAGCGATACCCTGATTTATCAACTCATCTACACCAGACATATGGTCGGCAAAATCTTCTTCACTTGAATACTTATACTGCAATAACAATGCAAAGTCCTCACCGTATCCGGTGCTACCACGATAATTATTATAGAAAACAACATATCCTTCTGCAGCAAAGCGTTGTAATTCAGCGGTAAACTGGGGGCCATAAGAAGAGTGTGGTCCGCCGTGGATTTCCAGTATTAGCGGATACATTTTCCCCGGTTCATATCCAGGTGGTGTGATATACCAACCCTGAATTTCAGTACCATCAAAAGAAGAGGGATAACGGATTTCATTGATCTCACCAAGCGTACGATTACCAAGTAAATCTTCATTGAGCGATGTTAAAACACGTGACCCGTGGAGATCTTTAACAGCGACATCTGCCGGGCGTTGAGCGGTACCATGCGTATATGCAATAATTTCATTTTTTGAAACGGTATAGGATCCGCTAAGATAAGGACGACCCAAAGATGCTCCACCTATGTCACTTAAAACAAAATCTATGCTCTTTTCTAAAGAAACGCGGCCGACTTTTCGTTCACCATTATCATCATACTTAAAATAAAGCTTTCGACCGTTCCCGCTCCACTGGATATCATTAACCGATCGGTCGAGATCTGTCGTAAGTGGTTGGTCATTATAACCATCAAGATCTAAGACAGTTAAAATTTTATTACGATATGGTATCTTCCGGCCATCATCGTATACATAAGCGATATAACGTCCATTTGGTGAAATGACTGGCATACTTTCACTCCCCTGTCTTTTAGTAATGCGTGATAGTTCACCATCAACTGTTGAAACAGTATAAATATCTTTTTCTACAGATTCATATTCCCAATCTTCATTGCGGTTCGCGGAAAATAACAATCGGCTTCCATCAGGCCACCAAGATAGCGGTCCTTCATGATTAAAGTTGCCACTGGTTAACATTCGTGGTGTACCACCATCTGATGGAACTAAAAAAATGTGTGTATACGCGGTCTCAACGAATCCTGAACCATCTCGCTTGTAACGAACTGCATCAAACACTTTGACCGGTTCGGACCATTCTGATCCCTCTGGGCCTTTACGTGGTTCTACGAGTGGGTCTGACTCTGCCTTTACTGGCATCGTAAAGGCCAGCCAATAACCGTCAGGAGACCAGGTAATTGAAGACGGGCGTATACTAAGTTTTACAATACGGGCCGTTTGCCCTGTATCCATCCATCGTACTATTATCTCGGTTCCATCTTTGGCCGTTTGGAGGTAAACAAGACGATCTGCAGTAGGTGACCATCGGAGTGTGGCCGCATGAGTGTTTCCGGAAACAAGCGGTCGATTTTGAGTACCATCTGATTTAATAATCCAGATATTCGATCGCATTGAATCTGTCATAATATCACTAGATCGTCGTTCGTAGACTATGTATTTACCATCGGGTGAAATACGAGGATCGTTAGCATATTCAAGTTCAAATACGTCTTCCGCCTGAAACGTCTTTGGGGGTTCGCCGCTTCTAGCAGATGAAAATACGGTGCAGGCTAATCCAAGAAGTAATATATAGGGCTTAATCATACCAAAATCCCTCATTTTTTGTGTCTAAGATGATTATAAATTTTTTCAATGTTGGATATTCCAAATATGGGCATCACATCGCAAAAATCAAACCAACTTTCTGAGCCAAATAAAACAGAACTAACAAAAATAATAAAACTTATCGGCGTTCAATCCCTGTTGCAAAAAGAACAACTTTTTCTCCGGGTGTTATCCATAACTTTTCTGTAAGCTCTTCATAAGCTGACCAAACCACACCGATTTCTGTACTGGCATCGATCCCTGTCCTTTTTCTAAAATTCTTAGTCTTGATTTCCAAGGATGACTCTTGGGCTATTACTGCAATTCCATTGGATTCCGATAATATCTCTAAAATCCAGTAGCCGCCGAGAGGGCTCGGCACATTTAGCCCCAGGGCAATGGTATTACTTTTATGCCAAAAACTTGTCGCATCCTGATGACTTTGAAAGGCCTCTACTACT
>Ga0257111_1000663_pt1 | contig 14133 bp, 16 predicted proteins | sample LP_taG_6_FD_191567 | JGI IMG/M metagenome (GOLD analysis project Ga0257111, IMG submission 191567) | Marine microbial communities from Northeast Subartic Pacific Ocean, Canada - LP_J_2015_P26_500m | ecosystem: Environmental > Aquatic > Marine > Oceanic | place: Canada: Northeast Subartic Pacific...
ATCCTCGAACAGGAGCTCCCGTGCCGGTCACCGAACCCCAGGTGGTTGATGCCCTCCGACCCGTTCAGGACCCTGAACTCCGCCGCAGCATCGTCGACCTCGGCATGGTCCGTGAGATCGGTATCTCCGGTGCCCGGATCACCGTCCAGGTGGCCCTGACCGTGCCCGGATGTCCGATGAAGGCCGAGATTCAGCAGTCGGTCGGTGATGCGGTCACCGCGCTGGATGGCGTGGACGCCACCGAGGTCGAGTTCACCGTCATGACCGAGACCGAGCTGGCCGAGCTGCGTGAGCGACTCCACGGCGATCCGGCGGCCACCGCCGGCACGAACTCGACCTACGGCCATTCCGAGGGACGGGCCGTGCCGTTTGCCGAGGCCAACTCGTCGACCCGGGTGCTGCTCATCGCCTCGGGCAAGGGCGGCGTGGGTAAGTCCTCGGTCACCACCAATCTGGCCGTGGCCCTCGCCGGTAGGGGCCGCGACGTGGCCGTCGTGGACGCCGACGTGTGGGGGTTCTCCATTCCCCGGATGCTGGGTGTCAACCAGCCCCCCACGGTCATCGACGACATGCTCATCCCGCCGGAGGGTCACGGGGTGCGTTGCATCTCCATGGGATTCTTCGCCGAGGAGGACCAGCCGGTCATCTGGCGGGGTCCGATGCTCCACAAGGCGCTCGAGCAGTTCCTGACCGACGTCTACTGGGACGAGCCCGACTACCTGCTGGTTGACCTCCCCCCCGGCACCGGCGACATCTCCATCTCGTTGGCCGGCTTCCTGCCGACGGCCGAGATGTACGTGGTGACCACCCCGCAGCCCGCTGCCCAGACGGTGGCCCAGCGAGCGGCCTTCATGGCCGACAAGGTCAACCTCAAGGTCCACGGGGTCATCGAGAACATGTCGTGGTTCACCGGCGACGACGGCACCCGCTACGAACTGTTCGGTGCCGGCGGCGGACAGGCGCTGGCTGACCGGGTCGGTGTACCGCTGCTCGGCCAGATACCCCTGGTGCCGGCCCTGCGCGACGGTGCCGACCGGGGCCACCCGGTCGCCGTAGACCCCTCGACCGAGGTGGGCGCGGTGTTCGCGGAACTGGCCCGGGTGCTGGACGTAGAGATGAAGCCGACGAAGCGTCGACATAGGGAACTCAAGGTTCTCTGACCGTCAGGGAACGAAGGAACGGGAGCGGAACATGGACGTACGCATCGGGGTCACCAACACCCCCAAGGAGATCACCGTCGAACTGGCCGACGACACCGACGTGGATGCCCTGGTGGCCGACGTCGAGTCGGCGGTGGGTGGCGACGGTGCCGTGCTGTGGCTGACCGACGTGCGGGGCCGCCGAGTGGGGGTACCTGCCGAACGGATCGCCTACGTCGACATCGGTGCCGACGGCGGGCACAACCCCGTCGGCTTCGGCTGAGCGACCGCCGGAGAGACGACACCTAGGGGTCGGGAAGCAGCGGGCTGGTGGCGACCCTCCCCGAGTTGGCCCGGGCCCATTCGGACCTCGACGAGGTCCGGATCACCCATCTCCAGAATCTGGTCAGCGTGTGGGGCCTCCTGGCCGACCTGTCGTTCGCCGACCTCGTCCTCTATGCCCGGGACTCGCGTCAAGCAGACGGACCGTTGGTCCTGTTGGGCCACATGCGACCCACCACCGGGACCACCCTGTATCGGGCCGATCTCGTCGGCCAGGTGTTCGAGCCCCGACGCCGGCCTCTGATCGTCGAGGCATTCGAGGCCGAGTGCACCGTGGACGGCGCGGTCGAGGTGGGTTCTGAGCGAACGGTGCACCTCACGGCCGTGCCGGTACGCCGCAATGGCGAGACCATCGCCGTGCTGGCCCGTGAACGGCTGCGGCCCGAGAACCGACCGGGCAGCGAGCAGGAACGCACCTACCTGACGGTGTTCGACCGCTTCGCCCGGATGCTCGAGCGGGGGGAGTTCCCGTACCACGACGAGGAACGACTCCGACATCGGACGCCCCGGGTGGGCGACGGTCTGCTCCTCGTCGACGCCGATGGTCGAATCGAGTTCGCCTCACCCAACGCGGTCTCCACCCTGCACCGCATGGGAGTGACCCGGGGGGTCACCGGCGCCCGGTTCGACGACACCGGGCTGGGTTCGTCGATGCTGCGGTCGGCATTCGCCCGTCGCACCGCGGTGATCGACGAGATGGAACGGCCCGACGAGGTGGCGGTGGTCAGCCACTGTTTCCCCCTGCTGGATGACGGCACACCGACCGGGGCCATTGTCCTGGTGCGCGACGTGACCGAGCTGCGGCGCCGCGACCGACAGCTGGTGTCCAAGGACACCACCATCCGCGAGATCCACCACCGGGTGAAGAACAACCTTCAGACCATCTCGTCGCTGCTGCGCCTCCAGGCTCGGCGCCTGGAGGGCGAAGAGGCCCGGGCGGCCCTCGGAGAGTCGGTCCGACGCATAGGCGCTATCTCGGTGGTGCACGAGACGCTGGCCCAGAGCGCAGATGACGAGGTCGGGTTCGCCGAGATCGTGCGACCGCTAGTACGGGTGGTGGAAGAGAGCGTGTCCTCGCCGCTGCGGCCCGTGTCGATCACCGTCGAGGGTGATGCCGGTGTGGTGCCCGGTCAGGTCGCCACGACCATGGCCGTCGTCCTCACCGAGTTGTTGCAGAACGCCGTCGACCACGCCTTCCCAGCCGCCCAACTGGCCGATCCGGAGGCTGGCGGGGCCGACGGAGATTCAGCGGCGGGCCGGGTCCGCATCCAGTTGGATCGTCGTGCTGACGGCCTGGTCGTACGGGTGGTCGACGACGGCGTGGGAATCCCCGAGGGGTTCGATGTGGCCGACGCCTCCGGGCTCGGCCTGACCATCGTGCGGACCTTCGTGGAGGGCGAGTTGGGGGGGCGTATCCGCCTGGTACCGGTCGAGCGGGGCCGCGGCACGGTGGCCGAGGTGTGGGTCCCGACCAGCCGGCTGGTCGGACCGTGGGGCGATCCACGGGATCCAGTGTGATGGGGCCGCCAGGGTGAAGTGGGCGACCTAGGGTCGGTGCCCGTGAGACCCGAACGGCCCGACGGTAGACCGCTGGTGGTGGCCCACCGCGGTGCGTCACATGATCGGATCGAGAACACCGTGGAGGCCTTCGTCGAGGCCCGGGTGCAGGGTGCCGACTGGGTTGAACTCGACGTGCGGCTCTCGGCCGATGACGTGTTGATGGTCCACCACGACGCCTATTTCGCCGACGGCCGCCTCGTACGCGAGGTGCGGGCCGCCGATGCGCCGGACTACGTCCCGAACCTGGCCGAGGCCTTCGAGGCCTGCGACGGGATGGGCGTCAACGTCGAGGTGAAGAACCTTCCCGGCGACCCGGACCATGATGCGTCGGCCATGGTGTGCGAGGCGGTGGCCGGTCTAGCTGCTGCCTATCGGTCGCCCGAGCAACTGCTGGTGTCGTCGTTCGACATCACGGCGGTGGACCGGATCCGGTCCACCGACCCGTCACTGCCCACCGCGTGGATCGTGGTCGAGCGGCACGGGACCGACCTGATGCTGGACCGCACGGCGGCTCACGGGCACGGGTCGGTGAATCCGTGGGACGAACTGGTCGACGAGCACCTGGTGTCGGCCTCCCATGATCGTGGCCTGGCCGTGTTGGTGTGGACGGTCGATGATCCGGGACGGGTAGCAGAACTGACCGACTGGGGGGTCGACGGCATCGTGACCAACCGGCCCGGTGTGGCCCTGGCGGTCATCGACGGTCGGCGAGACGGCACCTGGGTCGACGGCTGACCGGACCTCTTGTTCCAAGCCTGTCTTCATACGGTCGCCCTAGGAAAATGCGGGCGAGGCCAATGGGACCACCAGGTCCATGACGTCCGGGTGGTGGCGAACCACCAGTCTCTCGGCCTCGCCGACGTGGTCGCCGTCCACCTGCCACGGCACGGGACGCGACGCGATCACCTCGGCCAACTCGACGCCGTCACGCACCTCGAGGCCGGCCCTGCCGCCCGACCGGGGGCGCCTGGCCGATTGGAGGCCGACGGCGGCGGCCAAGGTGGTAGCCAGTGTGGCCACCGAGAGGTTCCGGAAGGTGGCCACCGAGAGGGGGCTGTCCAGGGTGGCGGCCGGTGCCAGCGAGAGCCCCCGGGTACCCAGGTACGTGTAGGGGTCGGTGTTGAGGCAGGCCGCGAACACGCCGGGGATCCCCGGGCGCGTATCGGACGTCCCGTCGGCCGATTGGCCGGTCGCCGGGTCGATGTCGGAGGGGAAGGTCACCCGGAAGGCGGGGCGCCGGTGGTCGTAGTGGCGGATCCAGGTATCGATGGCGGCGGCGATGTAGAGCGGATGTCCGGCGAACCGCTTGAGCAGGCCTCCCCGGCGTTCCACCTGTTCGACCACTGCGGCGTCGAACCCGATCCCGGCGTGAAACAGGAAGTGGCGGTCGTTCACCGAACCCAGACCCACCCGACGGATGGCCGCCGCATCGATGGCGTCCAGCAGCGCGCCGGTGGCTTCCACAGGATCGTCAGGCAGGCCGAGGGTCCGGGCGAACACGTTGGTGGAACCGCCTGGCAGCGCGGCCAGCGCGGTCTCGGTGCTGACCAGCCCGTTGGCTGCTTCGTTGAGGGTGCCGTCACCGCCCAGCACGACGACCACGTCAATGCCGTCGTTGGCCGCACTCTGGGCCAGGCGGGTGGCGTGGCCTCGACGGGTGGTGGCGGCCACCTCCAGGCGGTGGTCGGCTGACAGCGCCTTCTGAATGACGATCCGGGTCCGAGCCGTGACCGACGATGCCGACGGGTTGACGATCAGCAGCAGCTTCATGGTCGGCACCCGGGTCCGCTCGCCGGGAGGTGGAAGGTCCCGAGAAGACGGGTGATGAGGTGCCGCATCACGAGACCGCCTCGGTGATGGCGTCCATCACGGGTAGGAAAACGGGATCGATGAGGCTCGAGGGGGGGAGTTGCCGGGTCGACTGTCGAGGCAAGGCCCGTCCGAACCGTCGTGGCCTGGCCGTCGAGGACCCGGGCAGCGCCGAACCAGCGCCATGCGGTTCGGGTGAGCACCAGTTGCCCGATGTTGGAGAACGTCCAACGGAGTTGGGGCCAGCCGTAGAACGAACCGTCATGGAAGGACAGACGGACCTCGGGTGGTGGCGGAAACCCCCGCATCCACTGATCGGAGAGCGGTTGGGAAGGGCTGGATGCTGATGGTTCGTTGTCGCTCACGGCGACGACCCTACGGCGCCTCCGAGACCCGCTCGGAGGTGGGTCCGCCGGTGACCGACGACCGTCGCAAAATCTCCAGCCGCAGTAGGTCCCGTTCCCTTCATCGTCGGGCAGACTCGGACCCATGATCGTCGTCGTATGTGTCAAGCAGATCCCCGATCCGGCAGACCCGGGTGCGCTGGATCCCGAAACCAGGACCCTGAAGCGGGACGTCAAGCTCATCCTGGATGAGTCCGACTCCTACGGCGTCGAGATGGGCCTGCAGTTGGTGGACGCCGCCGGCGGTGGCGAGGTGAGGCTCGTCTCCATGGCTCCCAACAATGAGGTGAGCGGTCTGCGGACCGCCCTGGCCATGGGCGCCGAGAGCGCCGTGCTGGTCAGCGACGAGGCCCTGGCGGGTTCCGATGCCCTCTCGACGGCCAAGGTGCTGGCTGCGGCGATCGCCCGCTGCGAGCCCGACCTGATCCTGACGGCCACCGAGTCCAGCGACGGCTACACGGGCACCGTGCCCGTGCAGATCGCCGAGTTGATGGGCCTTCCGTCCGTCACCTTCGGCAAGGAGATTGAGGTCACCGACGGTGTAGCCACTGTGAAGCGTCAGACCGAGGCCGGTTTCGACCAGGTCGAGTGCCCGCTTCCCGCCGTGGTCTCGGTGACCGCCGGTGTCGTTGAGCCCCGCTACCCCTCGTTCAAGGGGATCATGGCGGCCAAGAACAAGACGGTCGACGAGCTCGACCTGGCTGGTCTGGGCATCGACCCGACCACCGTGGGCTGGGTTGGTGCCCGTCAGGAGATCACGACCATTACTGAGGCTCCCGCACGGGAGGCCGGCGAGGTCATCGTCGACGAGGGCGACGCCCACGAACGCATCCTGGCGTTCCTGGACGACCTCAAGGTTCTGTAGGAGGCGGTCATGGGAATCTCAAAGATCTGGGTGTTCGGTGAGGCCACGGAGGCCGGAGCCACCGCATCGACGTTGGAACTGCTGACCAAGGCCCGCACGCTGGCCGACTCCGTCGAGGTGGTCATGGCGGGCGACGGTTCGGCCGTGGCCGGCCAGCTCGGTGCGCACGGCGCCACCGTTGTCCACACCGTGGGTGATGCCGACGGTGCCCTGCCGGGTGCACGTGTCGCGTCGGCCATCGCCGGTGCGCTGGAGGTCGGGAACGGCCCCGACGTACTACTGGCCACCACCTCCTACGACGGCCGTGACGTGGCCGGCCGCCTGTCGGCCAAGGTAGACCGCCCGGTGTTGACAAACGTTGTCGACCTGATCGCCGACGGTGACCGTCTGGTGGGTAGCGAGCCCGTGTTCGGCGGCACCACCGACGTACTGGCCGGTTTCACCGATACCGGACTGGCCATCTTCCTCGTGCGGCCCAAGTCGTTCGTCGCTGAGGAGTCCGGCGGCGCGCCCGCCGCGGTGTCGGACCTCGCAGTCGGCGAACTTGGTGGCACCGGGGCCGCCGTCGTCAAGGAACGCTTTGTCGAGGAGATGTCGGGTCCGAAGCTGGACGAGGCGGCCGTGGTCGTCTCCGGAGGCCGTGGGCTGGGTGAGGCCGAGAAGTACGAGATGATCGAGGCCCTGGCCAAGCTGGTCAAGGGCGCCCCGGGTGCATCACGTGCCGTGGTGGACGCCGGGTGGGTCCCGTACTCATACCAGGTCGGTCAGACCGGCAAGGTCGTGAAGCCGACGGTCTACGTGGCGTGTGGCATCTCCGGTGCCACGCAGCACCTGGTCGGCATGAAGGGCTCGGCGAACATCATCGCCATCAACAAGGACGAGGAGGCGCCGATCTTCGGCGTCGCCGACCTCGGCATCGTGGGCGACGTGCACAAGGTGCTGCCCAAGCTGATCGAGGCCCTGCAGGCCCGAGGCTGAGCCGCTGGGCTCCGGCCCAGCTCAGTTCAGTTCAGGCCAGGCCCGTTTCTCGGGCTCAGACCTCAGGCCCAGACCTCAGGACGGGCGGTCGCTCGCGGCGAGCGCCCAGGCCAGGCCATCCAACGGGTCGTCGACGGCGATTCCCAGGAACCAACCGGCAGGACGCAGCGCGCTGTCCCAACGCCACCATCTCAGGTCGGTTAACGCGTCGCCGAGGGCGTCGGGATCCGGCGGCCAATCATCCCCTGGCCCGTCCAGCCCGACGAGGGCAGCGGCACACCACCAGGCTTCGAATCGACCCCGGGCCGCCCCTCTGCGCCGCCCGTGGGCACCGCCTGAGGCGCCGGCCCAGGCCAGCAGCCCGATGGCCTCGTCGGAGGCCAGTGTTCGGAGGCTGATGTGGCCGGCGTCGATGGACCGTCCGGCACTGGCCGCGGCCTGTGGCCCGGTCCCGCACACCGCGACGGCCGTCGCTGTGCCCCGTGACTGTTCGGTCCATGTTGAGACGAGGTCCCGGAGGGCGGTGCGGGCCGCATCGGCCTCCGGGCCCGCAATAGATTCGTCGACGTTGGGATTGGCGACTGGGGCGACCGGAGCGAGCAGCCCTGCTGGCGGCACCGGGTCGTCGACGCCGTAGGGGCCGATGGTCGGCCCGTCGGTGGCCGGTTCCCAGCAGGCCAGCCGCAGCGGAAGCCCCAACGGGTCGTCGTCGAGTTGGAGGCCACGGAGGTCCTCGCCGCGAGCCACCCGCTCGTGGGCCACCACGGCCTGGCGTATACCGGCGTCGGCCAGATGGGGCTCCAGGTCGGCCCAGGTGTGTGACGACGCGGCCACTTCGGCCAGCGGTGCCACCCCGAAGGTGGTGGCGTCACGGACTACGGCTGCTGCTGCGAACGACCCCGGGGCCTGCAGCGCCAGCCGGTGTTCGGCATGGTCGGCGGCCGGCCACAGTTGATGGCCCCGCTCCACGGCCGGGCGGGATCGGGTGGCGATCTGTTCGAGGGTGTCCCAGTCGCCGTCGTCACAGGCGTCGTCGATGAGCCGGAGCAGGCCGTCGAGGTCACCCTCTAGGAGCAGTCGGTCGAGGTCGGCCATATCCCTGGGTAACGGGCGATCCGTCAGACCAGCGGCCAGGGAACCCGGCGTCCACTGGGGTCCGAGGGAAGCTCGCCGCCGGCGGCCACCGCGTCGGCCCTGGTCAGCACGGCGTCACGTTCGAACGGGTCGAGGAGGTCGGCCAGTGTCGTCGAGAGCCCGTCCCCTGTGAGGCGTCGGAGGTCGGCCACCAGATCGTCGGCCAGGGCGTGTCCGGCGAAGTCCCAGATCACCGTCCGGACCTTGAACTGGTGGTGGAAGCACAGGGCGTTATCGATGGCCCACAACTTCCCGTCGTCGCCGGCCAGTACGTGGCCGCCCTTACGGTCGGTGTTGTTGGCCACCAGATCCCAGGCGGCGAGGCGCATGAGGGCGTCGGCATGGGCCGGATTATCGCGCACGGTGAAGTAGTGCTGTTCGTAGTCGCACGGCACGTACAACTGGACTGAGCCTTCACCATGTGGTCCCTCACGAACCACGGTGGGCGGGATGAGCCCCCAGCCCAACTGGGCGGTGAGTTCCCACGCCGCGGCTTCCCGCCGGTAGAGCCCTGGGGGGAAGTCGTGGAGCGGCTGTTCGCCCCGCCCCGGCTTGTAGACGCCCTGCAGGAACGGGTCCGGACCGGTCGACGGATGTGTTATGTCGACCAGGAAGGTGGCGTTGGACGTCCACGGCATCCGCCCCAGGATCTCGATGTCGCCGTTGCTCAGCACCTCGACGGCCACCTGGTCGTCAAGCGGGCCTCGCCGACGGAACGGGTCGACCGGGTTCGCGGGAGTATCGGGATCGACCGGGGCGGTTGGCGAGGTAGCGGAACTTTCGGCCGGCGACTCAGTTGGCACAGGGGCACCAGCCGGCGGCCGAGGGCTCCAGCGGGGCGCCGCACCAGTCGCACGGGGGTCGGCCGGCAGCCACCAGTTGGCGGGCCCGGTCGATGAAGCAGGCCACCATCTCACGACGCATGGGGAACCGGGCCTGAGCGGGGGGTTCGTCCTCGTCGCGCAATAACTCCTCGGCGATCAGCACCAGACGGTCGGTGGACTGTTGGTAGGTGATGCCCAGGCTGCCCACCACCCAGTCGGCCTCGCCGGGATCTTCGAAGCGGACGTTGGCGTCGATTACCTCGAGGGCCCGCTCGTCGGTCGGAGGGAGGTCGTCCATCAGCCCGTCGAGAAATTCGGCCAGACCGGCCACCTGCTGCTTCTCGACCTTGAGCGACACGACCTGACCGGAACGTCGGGCCTGAAGGAAGAACACCCGACGTCCCTGGGGCCCGACGACGCCGGCGGTGAACCCGTCGGTGTCGTCCCAGTCGATCTCCGGTCGTCCCATGGTTCGAACCTACGAGTCGGTGGGGTCGTCGGCACGCAGTCGGAAGGCGCTGGCTGCGATCCGGGTCTTGGCCCGCACGTCGCTGATGGCCTCGGCGGAATGCCGGTTGAACATGGCCTTGGCGGCGGGTCGGGAGTATTCGCCACCGAAGGCGCCGCCGGCGGCCACCCGGGCCATGAGGTCGGGATCGCTGAGGACGAGATCGATCCGGGCGTTGGTCCACTCGGCCACGTCGAGCCGGAGGGCAGCGGGAGAGGCGTTCCTGACCGAACCGCTCATGATGGCGTCAGGCCTTTCAGGTCGCCGGTGGTGTTGATGGTCAAAACGACGGGTCGCTCCGTGGTATGCAGCACGGCGCTGACCGAGCACGGTCCGACGACCAGCCGCTGGAAGAGGTCCAGTGGGGTGCCCACGGCTTGGGCGAGGGCCGCCTTGATGGGATCGGCGTGCGAGACGCAGACGATGGTCTCGCCGGGATGGCGGGCCACTAGGTCGGCCACCTGGCCGGTGATACGGGCCTGCATCTCGGCGAACGACTCGCCGCTCGGAAAACGGAAGGTCGACGGTTGGCGTTGGACGGTGGCCCACGCCTTGAGCTTCATGAGGTCCTTGAGGCGTCGACCGGTCCAGCGGCCGAAGTCGCACTCGTTGAGGCCCGGTGCCGTGCGGACCCGTAGGCCGAGGGCCCGGGCGATGGGCGCCGCGGTCTCCCGGGTGCGTTCCATGGGCGAGGCGTACACGGCGGCCACCTGCTGTCCGGTTCCGTCGCGTCCGGCGATGGCGGCCGCCACGGCCTCGGCCTGGGCACGGCCTTCGTCGGACAGGTGCAGACCGGGGGCGCGGCCGGGAAGGCGGGCGCCGGTGGTGGGGGTGCGTCCATGTCGGACGTAGAGCACGAGGGTGGGTGGCATCGGTCGCCGAATCTACTCTGACCCTGTGACCCCAACTGTTTTCGACCGAGGCGCGTTGACCCTCCGAGCCGTCCACGATGAGGTGGTGGCCTGTCGGGCCTGTCCCCGCCTGGTCTCGTGGCGCGAACAGGTGGCAGCCGAGAAGCGGGCCGCCTACCGAGATCAGGAGTACTGGGGTCGTGGCGTGCCCGGGTTCGGGGACCCGGCGGCCCGGATCCTGATCGTGGGCCTGGCGCCGGCGGCCCACGGCGCCAACCGGACCGGCCGGGTGTTCACTGGCGACCGGTCGGGGGACTTCCTGTTCGCCGCCCTGCACCGGGTGGGTCTGGCCAATCAGGCCGAAGCGGTGGGCATTGACGACGGTCTGGCGTTGACCGACGTGTTCATCACGGCACCGGTCAAGTGTGCGCCGCCGGCCAACAAGCCCACCCCTGACGAGAAGGCGGCGTGTCGGCCGTTCTTCAAGAGCGAGGTGGCCGCCCTGGCGGCGGTGAAGGTCGTGGTGGTCCTCGGGCAGATCGGGTACGTGGCCGCGGCGTCCGAGTTCGACCTACGACCCCGGCCGACATTCGGGCACGGGGTGGAGGCGCCGCTTGACGATGGGCGCACGATCTTGTGCTCGTACCACGTGAGCCAGCAGAACACGTTCACCGGTCGGCTCACCGAGCCCATGTTCGACGCTGTGCTGGTCCGGGCGATCGAGTTGGCCGGGGCTGGTCGGCCGGGGTCGTCAGCCGGCGACCGCCGGTAGCCTCTGGGCCGTGAAGCGCTCCTCTCGAACCCGTCTCCTCCTGCCCCTGATGGCCGTCGTGCTGGTGGCCACGGCGTGCGTGGCCTCCGGCGAGCCGGTGTCCTGGGAGGATCAGGCCGACGCATCCGGCGAGGGTCTCGTGGAGCGTGAGTTCGTGGCCGCCTGCATGGAGGCCAACGAGGACCTGGGTTCGGTCAAGGCCAAGGCGTTCTGTGGCTGCGTGCTGGACGGCATCCAGTCCGAGGTGACCTTCGAGAAGTTCCGTGAGCTGGACGACTTCATTGACGACCAGCGGGACACCGTGACCCGGGACATGCTGGTTGAGCACTACGGCTGGTTCGTCGACATCTCCGACGACTGCGGCGCCTGACCTGACCCCCGGGCTCGCCGATCCGTCGGGCCCCGCTCCGGCTCAGCCGGCTCGTTTCAGACTGCCCGGACGGGTAGTCCGACCCGGGCCGTCGGATTGGCCCACTCCGGCCACCGTGCCCGGCTCTTGGCCGCCAGCTTGTGCATGAGGGCGATGGCCCCAGGGTCGCTGTCGCCCGGCCGGCCCTCGATGACGCCGTCGGCCAGCATCCCCATGATGACCTGACGACCCAGTTCGGTCCGCACGATGGTCAGCGTCCAGTCGTTGTTCTCGCCAATGCCGCCGGTGGAGATGTCGGCGTGTTCGGCGGCGAAGTCCGGACAGTAGGTGCATCCTTCACGGGTCCAGGCGTGGCACTCCTTGAGATTGATCTCGTGGTAGTCGCCGTTCCGCATCCAGATCTGGAAGACGCCCTTGATGTTCATCTTGACCATGTCCTCCTTCCGGAGGCGGTACTTGGCCCAGAAGAGCTCCTCGAAGATGGCGTCGTCGAACGACTTGGAGCACAGCAGCCCGATATTGAGCTTGATCGGCTTGCCGGCCTTACCCACCTTGCGGTGCCACATCACCGGCCCGATGGATGTCTGGCAGCTCATGCCGACCAGGGCCAGTGAGGAGAGGCCCCGGTCGAGGGCCTCGGGCATGGCCAGGGTGTTGGCCGAGTAGGTGTAGCGGCTGCCCGCCCCGGCCAGCACCGAGGCACGGTCGGTGGCCACCGCGGGGACGGCCTTCCAACTGCTGGACCCGTCGGGGTCGTCAGCTTCGAGGTGGCTGGTCAGTGCGCCGTCGATGATGCCGTTGTCGAGGCACCAGATGAGGATGGCTGACACCAGGCCGCCGTCCTGGCCCATCTGGTGGACGCCGGCGTCACTCGCCCGGGTGAGCAGGACGTCCTTGTAGACGCCGGACATCTCGTCGGGCTTGCGGGCCCGGGCGAAGAGGTGCTGGTCGGCTTCGGTTTCCCAGTCGCGAAAACGTGGGCAGGCCCGTGTGCACGACGTGCAGCCCTTCTGGCCGTGGCCGCAGTCGTCGAGGCCTAGGTCGTCCTCGAGGTGGAACGGCTTGTACTGCCCCGGTGCGTGCTCGTAGCCGATGACGTCATGGGGGCAGGCGATCACGCAGCCGGCGCAGCCCGTGCACAGGCCGGAGGTGATGACCTCGTCGTAGAGCTCCTTCCACTGGAAGCTCCACTTCTTGCGGGATTCGCCCATCGCCGGTCACCCTAGCCACGGTCCCTTCTGGGCTCGGGGGTCGGGTTCAGGAACAGGCGTCGCGTGCGGCCATCCAGGCCATGATCTCGGCGCCGAAGTTGGCCACGTCGTAGACGTCCCGCTCGCCTGCCCAGCAGCCATCGCCACCGTAAGTGAGCACAGCCAGGTTCCAGGGTTCGTGGATATTGCCGTTGCCGGGGTCGCGCAGTCGGTTGCCGAACCGGGCGACCACCGTGCCGCGACGTTCGTCGACCACGTGCCAGTGGACGGGGAAGGCGATCATGTCGGCACCCGGTGAGGTGGCCATGGTCGACGACATCCACTGGAGGATGGCCGCCCGCCCGTGGAACTCGCCGTAGGTGGGTTCCACGTAGTGGGCGTCGTCAGTGAACATCTCCGACCAGGCGGACCAGTCGCCGATGTTGGCGGCCTTGTCGGCTCGCCGGACGAACTCGGAAAAGGTCGTCTCGAGTTCGTCGCGTGTGGCATTAGGCATGGGGTGAATCCGGTCGTCACCGTGTCTGGCTCTTCGTGGCGTCTGGCGCCCCTGACAGGACTCGAACCTGTGCACACGGCTCCGGAAGCCGATGCTCTATCCGCTGAGCTACAGGGGCTGGAACGGGTCAGGTTACCGGACCGCTCCATGGCCCCACCGGCCGGTATCGGCGGGGTCTGATGGGATCAGCCCCGCCGGAAGATCCCTGCGTGGACCAAGGCGCCGTCCAGGGTCAGGGCCTGGCCCGTGACCCGCTCGGCGTTCACGTGGTGTTCGGTGCCGAGGCCGAGGCCGGGGGAGTCCACCGAGGTGGCCTCGGCGAAGCGCCGAAGCAGCTTCATGGCGCCGGTGGCCGACCGCTGACCGGTGGCTGTGGGGTGCTCCAGCAGGTGTGAACGCACCAACGGGCCCCAGTGGGCGGCCAGGAGTTCAGGAGAGCCGAACACCTCGGCGGCTACGGCCCGCCAGCCGTGGGCCACGACGATGCCGCACTGGCCGGTAAGCGGTCCACGGGTCACCAACTCGTCTACGGCGGCCTGGCGGTGTCCGTCTCGTGCGAAGACCTGGTCGGCATCGGCCATCGCCCCGGTGCTCGACGGCGCGGCCATGCTGTTCATCTCGACCTGGATGGCTTGCCAAACTTGCTGCTGGTCACCGGACCGCACGCCGGCCTCGACCATGCTCCGGGCCACCTCGCGCTGCTTGGTGCGGCGCACCCGGCGGGGGGTGAAGGTCGGGGCGTGTTCGAAGGCCCGGTGCTGGCCCCAGCGGCCCACCTCGAGGCACGAGACGGGGATCTCTCGCGTTTCGCCGGCTGGTACCAGCACGCTGGCGTTGGCGGTGCGGTTCTGGCGTCCGCCCACGAACTGC
>Ga0257111_1000664_pt1 | contig 14126 bp, 16 predicted proteins | sample LP_taG_6_FD_191567 | JGI IMG/M metagenome (GOLD analysis project Ga0257111, IMG submission 191567) | Marine microbial communities from Northeast Subartic Pacific Ocean, Canada - LP_J_2015_P26_500m | ecosystem: Environmental > Aquatic > Marine > Oceanic | place: Canada: Northeast Subartic Pacific...
TTATCAATTATGATTTTAGGATTTGTTGGAGCATTTGTACCACATGTTGAATCTGGATTATCATCTCTCTTTTGGGGATGTGCAGGTGGAACTCTAATCATTATCATATACAGAAAAAGAAAAAGAAAACAAGCAGGACTAGAATAAAAATAATTTAATAAAAAATTATGAAATGATCAATTAATGATCAACCGACAGATCTATTAAGGAGCATTTGAAGAAAGTAAAAGGGATCATGACAGAACAAATAAAACAATGGTGGGTAGGTTTAGGTAAAGAGTTAGAAACAGACATTGAAGACCTTGAGTAATAATACAATAATTTTCTAAATAATTTTAAAAATATAAAATAAAAGCCTCGAACGGGATCTGAACCCGCGACCTACTGATTACGAATCAGGTGCTCTACCAGGCTGAGCTACCAAGGCACGATTGAATAAATCCATCAGAGTTAATAAAAAGTCTTGCTGAATTTGGATAATTGAAAAAAACAATTTCAGGAATTAGAGGCATATTTGGAAAGGATCTTCATCTAAAAGATGTGATTGAATTTTCTAATAATTTTTCATCATTAATTAAATCACAAAAATGTGTAGTTGGAAGAGATACAAGACCTTCTGGAAAAATGATTCAAGAAACAATTAGTGCAGTTCTAATGAAAAATGGAATAGATGTTTTTGATTTAGGAATGGTACCAACTCCAGTAGTATTTAGAGAAGCAAGAAAATATGGTGCAGGTATTGTAATTTCATCCTCACACAATCCAATAGAATGGAATGGAATGAAATTCATTTTGGATGGAAGAGGAATTAATGAAAAGGAACTTCCTCAAATAATTAATCATCAAGAAATTTTGAAATCAAAAATAGGTAAAATTAAGAAAATAGAATCAACGTACATAGAAGATGCAAGAAAAATCATAGGCAATATAGAAAATTCTCCTAAAATTGTGATAGATAATGGAGGAGGAGCTGCAAAAGATTTTGCAGCAACTTTATTAAAAAATATTGGATGTGATGTTGAGGTCATAAATAAAGAACTTTTAGGTTGTTCAAGAGGTCCAGATCCTACATCAGATAAATTAATTGAGTTAACTAGTATATCAAAAGATAAAGAAATTGCATTTGCATTTGATCTAGATGGGGATCGCTTAGTAGTTGTAAGAAAAGGAAAAAAACAAACTCCTGATGTAACATTAGGTCTAGGAATTGCAAAATCATTAGAATTAGGATACAAAAAATTTGTTTTAAGTATTGATACAAGCATATCAATTGAAAAATTCATCAAAGAAAAAGGAGGAACAGTTGTAAGATCAAAAGTAGGAGAAGCAAATGTAATAGAAGAAATGCTAAAAAATAATTCTCAAGCTGGTGGAGAAGGAAGTAGTGGGGGATTTATTTTACCAGAATTTAATTATTGCAGAGAAGGTATTCTTACGAGTGGTTTAATATCATCAATGTTAGAAAATTCAAAATTTTCTGAAATTTTAAACTACATGGAAAATTATTTTCAAATTAGAGAAAAAGTAGAAATTGATTCAAATTATCACGACAAATTAATTGAAAATATAAAAAATAATTTAATAAAAAAATATTCAGAAATAGATACACGTGATGGAATTAAAGCAATCATAGATGAAAACACATGGATTTTAATTAGAAAATCAAATACAGAAGATATCATTAGAATTTCTGGAGAATCAAATGATGAAGAAAAGTGTAAAAGGATAATCAATAATACTATAGAAATGGTAAAAGAAAATTATGACAAAATTAGATGAAAATAAAATAATTAATATTTTTCAAACAAAGTTAGGAAATAAAAAATTTATTTCAGAAGATGTAGAGATATTCACCTTAGGAAAAACAAAGATTATAGCAAAAACAGACACGATGGTACAAAGTACAGATATTCCTCAAAAAATGAAATTATCAGATGCAGCAAGAAAAAGTGTCATTGCTTGTGTGAGTGATTTTGCATGTAAAGGAGTGAAACCCAAGTATGGAATTATTTCAATAAATTTACCAAAATCAATTTCAAGAATAAAAATAGACAATATTGCAAATGGATTTAAAAAAGCATGCAGAGAATATGGAATTTCAATAATTGGGGGAGATACAAATGAAGGTAAGGAAATTGTGTTTAATGTTTGTATTTTTGGAAATTCAAACAAAATTGTTACTAGAAAAGGATCTAATGAAGGAGATTTGATATTTACTACAGGTCCATTTGGTTATACATCTCTAGGATTAAACATATTATTGAACAACAACAAAAAGAAAAATGATTTAATAAAAAAATCTCTTAAATCAGTAACAAATCCAAAACCAAGACTCGATTATGGTTTAAAAAATAAAAAATATTTTACATCATCAATGGATTCTAGCGATGGGTTATCAACCACTTTAAATGAAATGTCAAAACAAAGTAAAAAAAAATTCATTATCAATAAAATACCATTAAATAGAGATTTAGAAATGTATTTAAAAAAACAAAAGATAGATTTGAATTCAGTAGTATTTCATGGAGGTGAAGAATATGAATTTGTATTTACAGTACCTTCAAAATATAAAAAAATAATATTTAAAAACTCAAAATTATTGAAAACACCAATTATTGAAATTGGTTATGTAACATTGGGAAAAGGGGTGTATCTAGAGAAGAAAGGGAAGAAAACTATACTGAAAGATTTAGGATGGAAACATTTTAGATAATTATTCACCATAAGAAAAATCTCGTTCAACATTATTTATAATATTAAAAACCGATTCAGCAGGTAAAACAGAAACACATTCTTTCATCCATAAATCATCAAGATACAACAATCGTCTCATGTCATCTTCTAGAAGTTCATCAGGATTTGAAGCAGGGTAAAGTGTATGGATTTTGTAGCCTTCATCAGCAATTTCTTGACATTTTTTTTCTAATGGTGCTAAAATTACATCATTGATCGGTGTGAGAGATTGTAATAATACAGAACCTAACAATGCAACAGCAATAGCAACTACAACTGCCAACAGAATAATTGAAGCCATCAAAATTATTCAATAAATTACAGTATATGAATAATGAATGATTTTAAGACAAGTGACCAAATTAAAACAATTTTAAAAAATCAATGTTTTTTAAACCCTTTAAGATTTGATAAGCATTGTCAGAAATTGAAGCCCAAGTTGAAGCAGTAGTAGAAAAAACTGAGGCAGTAGTAGAAAAAACTGAGGCAGTAGTAGAAAAAACTGAGGCAGTAGTAGAGACAAAAAAGCAACCAGAAACTAAAAAAGAAGACCCAGAAAAATGGGGAATTGCACATATTTTTAGTAGTTATAATAATACAATTATTCACATGACAGATCTTACAGGTGGTGAAACAGTCGCCATCAGTTCTGGTGGAATTCATGTCACTGCAGACAGATACGAATCATCACCATTTGCTGCAATGAAAGCTGCAAATGCAGTAGTTGAAGCTACAAGAACAAAAGGATTCACAGGATTTCATATTAGAGTTCGTGCAGTTGGTGGAGTTGGTTCAAGAGTTCCAGGCCCAGGTGCACAAGCAGCAATCAGAGCATTAGCAAGAGGCGGATTTAAAATTGGAAGAATTGATGATGTAACACCAATTCCTCATGACACCACTAGAAAGAAAGGTGGAAAAAGAGGAAGAAGAGTTTAGGTAACAGATTTTACTTTTACATTACAACCTCGAGCAACAAAATAATCACTCATAAATTTAGTAAATTTTCCTGCTTCATCATTGAGTTGATATTTTGCAAGTATATCAGAAAATTTTTCAGATATACTAATTTGAAGATTTGATTTAAATTCTAATTTAAAAAATGTCCAACCAAATTTTGAAGAGGGTTCACTAAGAGTATAACTTGCATAACAATTCAAAAGACTTTCCATATGAGAAAGATGTTTTTTTATACAGAGTAGATCATCGAGGTAATTTTTTGTTCCAATTTCTAAAGTAATACTCATTCTACATCATCATTAGAATTGGATGCATTACTAAGCTTATCAGTTAAAGATACAAATTTTCCGTCTTGTTGAATGTTAATTTTTGTATCCATCCTTACACTTAATCCAATTGAACGAAATAATGCCAATAATTTCCCACCATCAAGAATTTCATTAATTTCACCAGTTTTAATTAATTCATATAACTTGTCAATCACCATTTTAGTTTCATTAGGAAATTGAGATTCAGCATTTGTTAAAACCTCTAATCCCCTAAACCCTAATTGTTTAATTAATACATCTCGAGGGTTAACAATTTTTTCTTCAGGGGATTCCCGAGTTTCTTCAGTGGATTCTCTTGATGAAATATTTTTTTGCATTTCAGCTAAACGTTTAGCTTGTAATCTTTGAAGTTCAGAATCATCGCCGCTCAACCCTTAATCACACCTATAGGTACTAATTTTGCAACTTTGCTAGCAATTCCCAAATTATGTGAAACATTAACTACAGAATCAACATCTTTGTAAGCCTCAGGTGTTTCTTCAACAACTCCATCTCGAGTTAATGCTTTGATAAATATCCCTTTATCATTAAGAGATTTTTTCACATAATCCTCAGTAAAATTTCGTCTGGCCTTAGATCTAGACATAGTTCTACCTGCACCATGAGCAGTAGAACCAAAACTCAAATCCATAGAATTAGGTTTTCCAAGTAAAATCCAACTTGAAGTTCCCATTGAACCAGGGACTAAAACAGGTTGACCGAGATCTCGATATTTAGAAGGAATTTCACTTCGATTTGAAGGAAATGCTCTAGTTGCACCTTTCCTATGAACAACTAATTTTCTTTCTTCGCCACCAACCTTATGCTTCTCCACCTTTGCAATATTATGTGCAACATCATAAACTAATTTCATATCAAGATCAGATTCAGTTTGATTAAATATACGTTCAAATGATTTTCTAGTCCAATGAGTAATCATTTGCCTATTACTCCATGCAAAATTTAATGCTGCAAACATTGCTTTTCTATAAGAGTCACCCTCCTCAGAATTATTTGGAACACATGCAAGTTCTCTATCAGGTAAATGAATATTATATTTTTCCATAGCTTGTTCTGCAACACGAAGATAATCACTACAAACTTGATGACCGAAACCTCTAGACCCACAATGAATTAAAACTGTAATTGTTCCTTCTTTAATTCCCATTCTATTTGCTGCTTCTTCATCATGTATTTCTGCAACTTTTTGAATTTCAAGAAAATGATTACCAGAACCAAGACTTCCAAGTTGAGGTGCTCCTCTTTTTCTTGCTTTATCAGAAACTTTGTTTGGATCAGCACCAGGTATTTTACCATTCTCCTCACAAACATCAGAGTCATTTGGTGAACCATAACCATGATCAATAGCCCAATTAACACCATTTACTAAAACTTCATCAAGTTCTGAATTAGTTAAACGAACTGCACCTTTAGAACCAACACCAGAAGGTATAGAACTAAACAAATCATTAACTAAATCTTTTAATTTTGAACGAACTGTTTGTTCAGTCAAATTTGAACGAAGTAATCTCACTCCACAATTAATATCATAACCAACACCGCCAGGACTAATCATTCCCTCTTCAGCATCCATAGCTGCAACTCCACCGACAGGAAAACCATATCCCTCATGACCATCAGGTAAAACAACACTATGACTAACAATACCTGGAATTGAAGCAACATTTCGAGCCTGCATTATAGTTCTATCAGATAGCATTTTTTGCAACAATGGCTCATCAGCATAAATTTTTACAGGAACTTTCATTCCAAGATTGGGATCAGCATCTATTTGATATTGATTTTCTCCAATTTTTTTTGGCATGCTTGATGACATAAGTATCGGTAGGATTTTCTTTCAATCCAATTTAAATCATCATAAGTATTCTAAGAATAATTTTAAATCAAGAAGAATTCAAATAAAATTATGTTAGATAAAGCAATAATTACAGAAAAAACAAATCAATTACTTGCAGAATTAAGAGGAAATCCAGATTGGGCAATTGATGAAAAAAATTTCAAACAAGGTTATTTGAAAGCACTAGAATGGGTATTATCAGATACAGGAATAAAACAAAAATAACTTAAAAATTTCAATCAAAAAATACTTTCTAGTAGGCATAATCGTCCAATGATCGCAAAAATAGATAGAAAAACAAGTAAACTTATTTCCTAATATACAGATATCAAAATGTTGGCAATTTTACCTATTGATAATGGTCGTTATGGCACCAAAGAAATGATGGAAATTTTCAGTGAACAAAAGAAAATTGACTATCAATTAGAAATTGAAGGAGCTGCTGCCATTGCCCAAAGTGAAATAGGAATTATTTCCAAAAGTATAGGTAAAGAAATTCACAGAGCTGCAATGTCAGGAAAAATCACTGCAAAAAGAATCAAACAATTAGAAGCAAAAAGTGATCATGATACAGCAGCATTAGTAGAATCACTTAGTGAGAAATGTTCTAAAAATGCAAGACCTTGGATCCATTATGGTCTTACAAGTAATGATTTAGTCGATACAAGTAATTCAATGCAAATGAGAGATGTATTACAAATCATTGAACCTAAAGTTGCAAAAATGGCATTAATTCTTGCAAAAAAATCTACAAAATATGCAAAGATACCAGCAGTAGGTAGAACTCATGGACAACATGCCAGCATTATTTCATTTGGATTAAAATTTGCAAACTGGGCGGCAGAAATGGCAAAACATGTAGAACGAATTGAGGAAATAAAGAAAAGAATTTTGATTTGTAAAACATTAGGAGTTGTCGGAACTGGTTCTTTAATGGGTGCAGAGGCACTAGAAGTACAAAAAAGAGCTGCAAAGAGGTTAAAATTATTTCCAGCAGAAGTTACAACACAAGTGGTTCCCAGAGAAAGATATGCAGAATATGTATTTGAATTAGCATTAATTGGCACAACATTAGAAAAAATTGCAATAGAAATTAGAAATTTACAAAGAACTGAAATCGGAGAAGTTGCAGAACAATTCAAAAAAGGACAAATGGGAAGTAGTGCAGTTCCAGTGAAAAGAAATCCAATAAAGAGTGAGCGAGTATCATCATTATCTAAATTAGTAAGAAGTCAAGTTGCAGTAGCATTTGAAAATATTCCACTATGGCATGAAAGAGATCTTTCAAATTCAGCTAATGAAAGATTTGTAATTCCCACAGTATCCATCTTAGTTGATGAAATGTTAGAAACAATGACTAGAATTATATCAAATTTAATGGTAAATGAAAAAAGAATTGTGAATAATCTATACATTACAAAAGGACAAATCTTTGCAGAATTTGTTTTAGAAGCACTAATCAAAAAAGGCATTCCAAGATTTGTAGCCTATAGGAATGTACAAAGAGTAGCATTTGAAGCAAATGACAAAGGAATGTTCTACAAAGATGCAATTAAAAATGACAGAGCATTCTCCTCAAAATTAACAAATAATGAAATAGATTCAATTTTTGCACCAGAGAAACATCTTGGAGCATCACCTAAAATCATTAGTAATGTTGAAAAATCAGTTCAAAAAATAGTAAAAAAATTTATCTAGTTTTTAGTAAGGATTTATGAATTTTAGAACCATATTGTAATGCCTTTTTTCTTTTACTACAAGAAATTTCTGGAACACCAACATCAATAGCTAATTTACGAATGATATGTTTACGATACAGATCATCAGAACTATGAATTTTTTCAGAAATAGGAATGGTTTTTGCATATTCAATGAATTTAGCAGAGAGCAATGGCTGCAAAATTTTTACATTAAACTCTGAAGCAATAACATTTACAGCCTTCATCATTTTTAATTCATTATCTAATTTTGAATTCATAATATCATTAATTTTAGTTTGACCACCAGAAAATGCTTCACGATATGCATTATATCCACAAAATAATTCATCAATACCATTACCAGTAATTACAGTATCAAGATTCAAACTTTTTGCAAGTTTAGAGACATAATGAAAAGCAATACAATTTTCATGCCAAGATAAATTATCAGTATCAATCACATTACGAATATTTGAAGTAATGCTAGGAAATGTCTCAGGATCAATTTCTAAAACATGATGAGAATAATGTAGACATTCATTTACTTCTTTTGAAAATATTATGTCATGAGATTCAGAAAAACCAATAGTAAGTAAAACAACATCAAAACCCATATCGGTACAAATTTTTGAAACTAATGTACTATCAACACCACCAGAAAAAGCAATACCTATTTTCTTTTTTGGAACTACTTCAGAAATAGAATTTTGAATATTTTCTAATAATGTTTGATTGATTAAATCCATATTACTCATATTTAATAATAGAATTAATTTTACATATATTTCCATTAATCATGCATAATAAAGAGAAAATAGTCATAAACATCATAATAGTGAAACATTTCACTAAAAAATAAATGGATCCAACAGATATTTTTAAAAAAAGGAATTTCTCAAAAGTTAATTTTGATTATGAAGAAATGATTGGAAGAAACTTATCAAATAGTAATTTGAAAGGAGTAGATCTTAAAAATAGAGATATCCACAATGCGGATTTAAGTGGATCAGATTTAAGTGGAGCTAATTTAAGTGATACAATATTATTTAATGTAAAATTAAGAGGAGCAGATTTACAAAATGTAAACCTAACAAATGCAAAACTTTGGGATGCTGACTTGTATGGTGTTGATCTTACAAATGCAAATATCAGTGGAGCAGATTTGTTTTATGCAGATTTAAGAAATACAGATTTAAGAAATACAAATCTAAGTGGTGTAAATTTAAGACATACAAATTTTGATGGTGCAACTTTTACATCAATAGATTTTACAAATGCAAATTATGATTTAGATACATTAAACACTATTTCAAAAGATATTAAATTAATTTTAGAAATGCAAGGTAATCGCTGGTAAAATTATTAATTTATCAATCTTTTAATCTAACAATATTAACAATACAATATGATGAGATTGTCAGAATCTGACATAGAAAAAGAATTAAAAAAATTAGTAGGATGGAATGTGAAAAATGATAAATTGCACAAAGAATTTCAATTTGATAATTTCAATCAAGCATTTGGATTTATGACTAGAGCTGCTATGGAAATTGAAAAAATGAATCATCATCCAGAATGGTTTAACGTTTACAATAGGATTACTGTAGATTTAACAACTCATGATGCAGGCGGTATTACAAATAATGATGTCAATCTTGCCAGAATTCTAAATTCCTTAGTTTAAGTATAAAAAATAACAATTAGACACGTTATTACAGAATTTATATTATATCCAAAGTCAAAAAACTTCACATGGCTACAAGTCCTACAATTTTAGATTCAGATTTTAAGTACATAGACAAAAAGGGAAATTTACTTAAAACAAGGACGGAATTAACAGTAGCACAAATGCTTTCATTTTTAGAAAATGAGTATGAGTACAATTATGGAATGACACTGAAAAATGGGGATAAAGTAAAAGTTGATTTTAAAACTGCTAAAGGATTCATCGAAGTAATAGATAATGATGCAGATATTGAAAAATATAAACAAATCAAAGAAGATTTTCCTGAAGAAAAAATAATGGCTATTGGACATGCAAAATATGTTGCACAAATTAAAGAATTACAGGATATTGTATTTTATGATAAATCACCACAAACAGGTTCAATATTTTTAGAAGATGCATCATTCTCATTTGATTATGCACACATACTCCCATTAGTTGAAAAATGTTCAATCTTACACGGACACACTTCATCAGTAATGGTGGAACTTATAGGACAAATGAAAAATAATTTATTAGTTGATTTTGGAGTAGCTAAAAAAATCATTAAAGAAGTTATCAATGAATTTGATCATAAATTTTTCATTAATAGAAAATATTTAAAAAAAGAGGATGAATCACATTATCAAATTAGTTTTGATGGGCCAAAAGGATTGTTTGACTTACAAGTTCCAAAACATACAACATATCTCTTAGAAGGGGAAGCTACAGTTGAAAATCTTTCAAGTGAAATTATTAAATTATTAGCTCCAAAAATGCCTGAAAATGTAGAAGCAGTTGGAGTTTACATTTATGAAGGATATAACAAAGGTTCTCACATAATTTCAAATATTGAAAGATAAAAAAAATGGAACCTAAAATATCAGAAAAAGCATGGAATCCAGAATTAGAAAAAAATATTCTCAAACAATGGGAAGAAGATAAAATTTATGATTTTACACCTGAAGAAAATAATTTCACAATAGATACACCGCCACCATATCCATCAGGTAGACCATGGCATATTGGTGCAGCAGCACATTATTCACAAATAGATATGATAGCACGTACAGCAAGAATGGCTGGAAAAAACGTGTATTTTCCAATAGGGATTGACAGAAATGGATTACCAGTTGAACTCTATACTGAAAAAAAACATAAAATTAGGATGAGAGAAACAGAACGAGGTGAATTTCTAAATTTATGCAGAAATGCATTAGACGATTTAGAAGCAGAAATGATTCTAATTATGAAAAATTTAGGAATTAGTGGTGATTTTGCAAATTACTATAGAACAGATTCAGAAGAATATAGGACATTAACACAATCAACATTCATCAAATTATGGAAAAAAGGTGAAGTATATCTTGCAAATAGGCCTAACAATTACGATTGGGTTTCAGGAACTACAATTGCAGATGCTGAAATAATTTATGATGATTTACAAACAAAACTTGTTTACATGAAATTTAAAATTAAAGATACAGATCAAGAAATAATTATTGCAAGTACAAGACCAGAATTACTTTGTGCATGTAGAACAATTATTGTTAATCCTGAAGATGAAAGATATTCAAAATATATTGGTAAAAAAATAATTGTTCCAATAACCAATGCAGAAGTAGAATTAAGAACTCATCATTCAGCCAAACAAGAATTTGGTTCAGGAGCAGTAATGGTTTGTAGTTATGGTGATCAAAATGATGTTGCATTATTTAGAGAATTAGAATTAGAAGAAATAGTTGCAATTGGATTAGATGGTAGAATGACTGAAGTTGCAGGTGAATATACAGGATTAAAACCAAAACAAGCAAGAACAAAAATCATAGAAGATTTAGAAACTGCAGGATTTGTTGAAAAAATCGATGATATTGTTCATAGAACTCCAATTTCAGAAAGAAGTAAAATTCCAATTGAAATAATTCCTATGGAAGAATATTATCTTAAACAAAAAGAAAAAGTTGAAAACATAAAGAAAATAGGAAAAGAAATTACATTTCATCCAACAATGCACAAACAAATTTTGATGAATTGGTTAGAATCCATTAATATTGATTGGCCAATTTCAAGAAGAAGATTTTATGGTACTGAAATTCCAATTTGGTATTGTAAAAATTGTTCAGAACCACATGTTCCAGAACCTGGAAAATATTACAGACCATGGAATGAAAAATGTCCAATAACAAATTGTACAAAATGTAAAGCTACAGAATTTGTTGGCGAAGAAAGAACATTTGATACATGGATGGATTCTAGCGTATCTCCACTTTTCATTAGTAAATTTAACAGAGATGATGAATTTTTCAAAAAAGTGTACCCTGTATCAATCAGACCACAAGCAAAAGATATTGTGAGAACATGGTTGTATTATACACTATTGAGGTGTGAGGAATTAACAGGAGAAAAACCATGGTCTGAAGCTTGGGTAATGGGGTATGGTTTAGATGAAAAAGGGATGAAAATGAGTAAAAGTAAAGGAAATGCAATAGATCCATTACCAGTAATTGAAAAATTAGGTGCAGATACTTTTAGATTTTGGAGTGCAAGTGAAATTAATCATGGATATGACTTTAGATGTAATGAACAAAAAATTGAGTCAACTAAGAAATTTTTAAGTAAATTATGGAATGTGTCCAGATTTTTATCAAGTTTTCCAGTAATTGATTCAGGAACTCCGAATCCTTCAGATAAATGGATTTTATCTGAATTAGATAAATTAGTAAAAGAATGTAAAAAAGGTTATGAGGAATATAATTTCTTCATCCCAGCAATTGCAATTAGAGAATTTACATGGAATGTATTTGCAGCACATTACATTGAAATGGTTAAAGCAAGAGCATATGGTATTGATTTTTCAGATGAAGAAAGAGATGGTGCAATATTTACACTCCATAAAACTTTGGAAACAATTTTAAAATTATTAGCTCCAATTACACCTTTCATTACAGAACATCTTTGGAAAATATTGTATTCGAATGAAAGTATACATAAACAAAAACAAGTTAATGTTGAAAATATAGAAGAACAAACAGAAGTTACTAAAGAAATATCAGAATTTAATTCCAAAGTCTGGAATGAAAAAAAATCTCAAAATCTATCATTAAAAGATTCAATTAAAATTGAAATTCCAGAAATACTAAAACCATTTGAAAAAGATTTAAAATCTATGCATAATTTGTTAGATTAGAATTAAAAGAAATTTCTTTTATTTTTATCAGTTTTTTAAAGTATTTGTAAGATTTACAAAATATTTGTGAAGTGAAATATCACTAGTTAATTCAGGATGAAAAGCAACTCCAATGATGTTATTTTTTTTAACAGCAATAATTTTTTCATTAAACTTTGATAAAATTTCTATATCAGAGCCAACATCAGAAATAGATGGAGCCCTAATGAAAACACCATTAAATGAAGGAATACCAATAGAGTTTAAAGAAATATCAGATTCAAAAGATTCTCGTTGACGTCCAAAAGAATTTCGTTCTAATTTTATATCAAGAATATCTAAAAGGGGTTGATCAATTTTTCCGACCACTTTATCATTAACTGTCTTAGATAATAGTATCATCCCTGCACATATTCCCAATACAGGCATTCCTTGTTCAATTTTTTCTTTCAAAATCTTTAATGAACCATTAATTTTAGAAAGTTGTCCAATAGTAGTACTTTCACCACCAGGAATTACAAGACCATCCACTTTAGAAATTTCCTCAGGTGTTTTAACACTTGTAACAGTTCCATCAATACCTAATGCATCAATAGCAGCTTTGACAGAAAGAATGTTCTCAAGAACATCACCTTGTATTGATAAAACACCAAGATTAAGACTCATGCTGAACCTCCACGATCTTGCATACGTAATTCTAATGTTTTAACATCTAAACCATGGATAGATTGTCTTTCGTCAATCATTTTTTGTGCTTCTTTAACTTTATCAGATTCATTCCAAAAAGTGGTGGCTAAAACAATTGCATTTGCTCTTTCTTGTGCATCATCTGCACTAAAAATACCAGAACCAACAAAGATACCATCACATCCAAGTGACATCAAATATGCTGCATCAGCTGGAGTTGCAATTCCACCTGCTGCAAAATTTACAACAGGTAATCTTCCAAGTTTTGCAGTTTGTTCTACAATATCATATGATACTTTGAATTCTCTAGCTATACGTACTAAATCTTGATTGTCACCAGAATCATAAATTGATTTGATTGTTCTTAATTCATCATTAACTTTTTTGATATGTGTAATTGCTTCTGCAACATTTCCAGTTCCAGGTTCACCTTTTGTTCTTATCATGGATGCACCTTCTTCAACTCTTCTCAAAGCTTCAGCCAAAGACCGAGCACCATTAACGACGGGTGTTGTAAGATCCCATTTCCAGATATGATGTAACTCATCTGCAGGGGTTAAAACTTCAGATTCATCAATCATATCAACATCAGTTTCTTGTAATACCAATGCTTCACTGACATGTCCAATTCTACATTTAGCCATAACAGGAATAGTAACAGAGTCCATAATTTCTTCAATAATTTTTATGCTTGCAGTTCGTGCAACTCCACCAGCTTTTCTAACTTCAGATGGAAGTTTATCCAAAACCATTACAGAAACGGCACCAGCTTCTTGAGCAATTAATGCTTGTTCAACATTTGTAACATCCATAACAACACCATTTTTTTGCATGTGAGCAAATCCACGTTTTAAAGTGCTGGAGCCACGTAAAGTATCAATAGAATCTAATTTTTCAGAAATTATTCCTTTAGCATTAATTCTTTCACCTGATAGCGGTAACATATTCTAATTTTTTCTCAAGCCTATTTGTACCTATTCACTAATTTCAGACATTATTTTATCCAATTCAG
>Ga0257111_1000668_pt1 | contig 14095 bp, 13 predicted proteins | sample LP_taG_6_FD_191567 | JGI IMG/M metagenome (GOLD analysis project Ga0257111, IMG submission 191567) | Marine microbial communities from Northeast Subartic Pacific Ocean, Canada - LP_J_2015_P26_500m | ecosystem: Environmental > Aquatic > Marine > Oceanic | place: Canada: Northeast Subartic Pacific...
CCTGATGTTTTAATCATTCCAGAAGACTTGATTATTAGAGAAGCAACAAAGATTGCAGCGGCAACAACTACTATGCATCCAGATTGTGCAATATCAAACTGGTATGACATCAATATACCTAGAACCGTAGCAGATACAGCAAAACACATTGAGAGCATCATTGTCTGCTTGAAGGAACGCGCATAAAGCATGGCTGAAACGTTAGGAATTACAAAAAGTGCAGAAACCAAGAGTACTCCAACTAACTGCATCGATATGACAACGGTAACGCCAGACATGGCAATCAGAAGATAATTCAGTTTATCCACAGGAATTCCAGACACTTTGGCCTGCTCTTCAGAAAATGTGGAGTATAGAAATTTCTTGTATGTAAGGAAAATAATGCCTAGAATTATGCCCGACATTACAACTATTTGAAGAACGTTTGTAGTATCAACTACGACTGCGCCAAACAGAAATTCCTCAATGTCATGCATGTCCAAATCATCTGCTAAACTGACCAATATTACACCTGCACCAAGACCTGTTGCCAACAATATTGCAACTATTGCATCACCTGAGATATCAAATTTCTGACGGACTTTGGTTAGACCTAATGCGCTAAGTATAGCTATTACACATGCAATCCATATTGGATACACTCCAATGAAAAGTCCAAATGCAACTCCACCAAACGCAGAATGTGCCAAGGCATCTCCAAACAGAGAAAGTTTTCGTAAAACCAAAAACAGACCTATTGCACTACAAAGTAAAGAGATGGCAATTCCTGATATCAATGCATGTGGAATAGACTCGTATGCTACAGATTCAAAAGTCATTGGACATCAATGATGATGCATGTGCATCTGCATAGAAGTCTCTGAATATTTCTTGAGCATTTCATCGTCTGAGAAGAATTCTTGTGAAATGCCATGAAAGAAAAGTGTCTTGTTAAGACATGCCACCTTGTTGGCAAGTCGTTCCACTGCATCCAAGTCATGTGACGACCATATGATTGAAATTTTTTCTTTGGTGTTTAATTCACTTAAAATTTGAAAGAAAAGATCCTGGTTGTAAACGTCAAGTCCAATTACCGGTTCATCTAGAATTAAAATTTTTGGCGAGTTAACCAAAGCCTTTGCAATAAATACACGCTGCTGTTGACCGATTGATAAATCTCCAACTCTTCTGTCAGCAAGTTCATGCATCCAAACTTTCTGTAATGCATCATCTACCTTTTTTGAATCATTAGAGTTTTGACTCATGGAAACAATCTCTCGAATTGTTGCTGGAAAATTCTTATCAACTACTGGCTTTTGTGGTACATAGCCTATATGTGACAAATATTTTTTTGAGTCTTTGATGTTCTGATCAAAGAACTTGATTGTTCCATCATACTGTGTATGCAGTCCAAGCATGCATCTAAACAGCGTAGATTTTCCTGCACCGTTTGGACCAATTATTCCTAGAAAGTCACCATCGTCAATTCCAAAGCTTATCTCTTCCAAGGCATTAATGCCAGAATAATCAACTGACAGTTTTTCAATGTCTACTATCATGTCTAAAATCCATGCCTGATTATTAATAAATGTAAAAAAAGTTAATAACATTTAGTTAAAATTTTTATGTTTCTTAATAACAATAGACGTATGCCAATAGTTTCAATATCACTAACTGAGGAAATTCTCAAAGAAATTGACTCCCTGCAAAAGAGTCTGGGATTCTCTGGAAGGTCTGATGCCATAAGGGCAGGAATTCGAAGTTTTGTTTCAGAAGAAAAGCAAAAAGAAAATCTCTCTGGAAATGTAAATGCCATCTTATTGGTAGTGCACAATGATGAATATGATAATCAGGTAAACGGGATCAAACATTCGTATGAGGATCTTATTACAACACATCTTCACAGTAAGATAGAAGGAGACAAGTGTATGGAACTTTTCATGCTAAAGGGAGAGGCAGGCTCTGTCAGCTCCATCACCAAGGATTTTCAAATTAACAAACGAATGGATACTGTAAAGTTGGTGACACTGTAATGAATGACGAAGAGATAAAAAATCAAATTAGAAAGTTTGCACTGCAAAATGCCGCAGAACATGATGGACAGACAAGAGACAAAACAATTCTTGCAAAAATTTTAGGGACAATTCCAGAATTGAGACAGAAGGTGAAGGAAATATCTCCAGTTATAGCTGAAGTGGTTTCTGAGATAAACCAAATTCCATTGGAACAACAACAAAAGGAAATTTCTGAAAAATATCCAGAACTATTACAAGTTAAAGAAAAAAAGCCTGAGCAAAATGTCTTGCCGCCACTGAAAAACATCGAAGGAAAAAACATTATCACCAGATTCCCTCCGGCACCAAATGGCTATCCGCATATTGGACATGCAAAGGCTGCAATCATCAGTGAAGAATATGCAAAGATGTATGGAGGAAAAATGATCTTACGGTTTGAGGATACAAATCCTGGAACAGAGAGATTGGAATACTATGCTGCAATCAAGGTTGGACTTGACTGGCTTGGAATAAAATATGACAGTGTTGAACATGTCTCTGATAATCTGGAAGTACTTTATGAAAAAGCAGAAAAGCTCATCAAGTCAAATGACGCATACGTTTGTACTTGCAAACAGGATGACATTAGTAAAAATCGTAGAGAGATGACTGAATGCAAATGTACCAAAAGGGATACTGAAGAAAATGAGAAGATGTGGCATGAGATGTTTAATGAAAAAAAGTATGGAGAAGGAAAGATACTTTTGCGTTTCCGTGGAGACATGAAATCTGGAAATACCACGATGCGGGATCCCGCTCTTTTTAGGATAAATACAAAAAGGCATGCACGAGTAGAGCTCAAATATCGTGTCTGGCCAACGTATGATTTTGCAGGCGTAATTTTCGACAGTATGAGTGGGGTTACGCACGCAATGCGCTCAAAGGAATTTGAACTTAGAAAGGAGCTTCATCATGCAATACTAGACAAACTTGGAATGGAGAAGGCTGAGTTCATCTTCTTTGGAAGGCTAGACCTTGAGGGAATGCCTGTTGCGAAAAGTGCCCTAAAGCCTCTGATAGAAAATGGAAAGATTCCTTGGTATGATGATCCAAGACTTCCGACACTTGAGGGACTAAGACGAAGGGGGATTGGGCCGGAAGCTGTTAGAAAATTTATCTTGTCACTTGGACTGACAAAAAATGATACCAATTCTCCATTTGCCACACTTGAGGCGTTTAACAAGAAAATTATTGATGCGGAAAGTGTTCGTCTGCATATGGTTAATGATCCAAGAAGGATCAAGCTGGTAAACTTTGATCCTAAAGACATTGAGTTAGCAAACCATCCAACAAAAGACTTGGGAAAAAGAACTGTATCAGTTAATGGAATAGTTTTGATCTCTGGTTCTGATGCAGAAGAGATCAAAGAAGGTGAAACAATACGTCTTCTGGGACTGGGTATGGTGAAGATTAACAGTATGGATGATGATATTATTGCCGAGATAACAGACAGTACTGACGCAGAGAAAAAAATTCAATGGGTTGCAGAAAATGATGCTAACAAAATTAAGATCATAATACCCGGACAACTGTTCAATGGAGAAAAATTTAATGAAGATAGTTTGAAGAAAGTTGAGGTATTAACAGAATCAGCATATTTAGATTTAAAAGATGATTCAGAAATTCAATTTGTAAGGTTTGGATACTGTAGAAAAGAATCTGGACATCAGGCAATATTTACTCACAAGTGATGTATGATGAAGATAGCACGGATAAGAAAATCAGATATAGAAACGTATGGATTGGTTCGAGATGGTAAGATTGCTACAAAAGATGACATAACTGATGCAACAGCAGTTCCTATTCCAATTAACGTAAGAGACTTTTTGTTTGATGGTTGGATAAAAGAAATTAAGGGGCATTTTGGAAAAATTCCATTTGAACATGACTTGGCAGAATTTGAATTACTGGCACCTATTCCAAACCCACAAAAAATTATGTGTTTGGCGTTTAACTATTTGGATCACGCGAAAGAACAAAATCTCACACCTCCAGATGATCCCGTAATAGTAATGAAGCCAAGAACTTCTCTTTGCGGAACTAATGCAGATGTCATATGTCCAAATTTCGTAAAAGAATTGGATTATGAAGTTGAATTGGCAGTAATTTTAGGAAAGGAGTGCAAAAATATATCAGAAGATGATGCATACGATGCAGTATTTGGATATATGATTCTAAATGATATCTCTGCAAGAGATATTCAATTCAAGGATAAGCAGTTTACAAGAGCAAAATCATTTGATACTTTTGCTCCATGTGGTCCATGGATTACCACAAAAGATGAGATAGACGATCCGCATAACTTACGACTTTTGACAAAAATCAATGGTGAAAGTAGACAGGATTCCAGTACGAAAAACATGTATCTGAAAATTCCACAAATCATTTCAAAGTTAAGCAGAGTGATGACATTAGAATCTGGAGATATAATTTCAACTGGTACTCCGGAAGGCGTTGCATTGAAAAATCCAGATTTTCCATTTTTAAAAGATGGTGATGTGATAGAAATGGAAGTAGAAAGTTTAGGTACAATAAAAAACATTGTAAAATTCATAGACTGAAATTCTTTACATCTAGGAGCCATGGGTTTTTGCCCATAACATACCTAAATGATATCGCAAACGGTCTAACGTTTAGATTGTTATGTATATGATTTAAAAATGATTTGCTAGTTATTGTCTAATAATCAGGTTTTCATTCCTTTGAAATAATCAATAGATGAAACAGGTGATGGATCAGTGCCTGATGTAATTGAAGTGTAAATTGATACATAATCACACATGTAAATTAGACATACCAACTTTGATAGGATTGAGCCTTCTACCGAATTAATTACACGATAGTCAATTTCATGTTCTTTGAAATAATTTTCAAGTACATCCCATAGCAGTTTTGTTTTGATATAGTCATTCACTCCACGAATTATTATAGGAACGACATAAGAGGGCTTTTCCCATGCAACTATACCATTATGAGTTGCCTCAACAATATCTTCAGATATAACATGGATTTTTGCATTTTCTTGCAGAGAATTTTTAAATCTTGTAGCTGCAGGTTCTAACCCCCAGGGGTAATACAATAAAGGAATGTCTGAAATCCACTCAGCTATAGACAAAGCAGGATTTGTTATAGTAAGATTATCTGAACAGATCTTCTTTTGCAAAGATTCCAAAGAATTAAGGGATTCTTCTACATCAGAGTTAGAAATTGGCAATATTCCAGACAGTACGTTTAAGATTGAATATAGAAATGTAGGGAAAGATACACGAGGGGAATGAATTTTCGGTATCATGTAATGAAGTACTTTATGATCATCACAGATTTGTTTAATTTTTCCTCCAGATGAGAATGATACAACATGACATGATTTTGCCAAGGCAGATTCCAATACAGAGATGGTTTCTGTAGTATTTCCTGAGACACTAACTGCCAGAACCAAGGTATTTTCGTCTGCAGTGTTTGGAAAATGGTATCCTTTTACAACAGTAGTATGTATTGGAGTCTTTGATAATATAGCTGAAATTACCTCACATATGGCACCAGAACCTCCCATACCAACTAGTATAACATGATCCACATTATCAAATGATATTGCATCTAGTTTTGACTCGTACGCAGAACGGGCTAATTGTGGCCATTTATCATATTCCTCATACATCAAACTAGAATCAAATTTTTTTAGTGTATTAGTGTCTAACAACATTTCTCACAGAATTGTTTCTTTAATTAATGCATAGTAGAATTGTTACTAATCTCCTATTATGCTGCAGTTCCTAGTAGTTGCTTGTATAGTATTACAGCTTCGTCTTCAGTGTCGGTTCCTACAACAACCGCAGAGCCACGCTTCATGAAACTGACTGAGATATCGTTTGTATGCATTGATAATCCCAAATCTCCTTGATTTTCAACTGAAAATCCTTTCTCCTTTGCTATTATTGTCATGTCATTGACGTCCAAATTAACTTCTGATGTTGGTGTAATTGAGAATGTTCTCTTTCCTCTGTTTCTTCCACAGAGTTCTTCTAAAATTAACTCCTCTTTCACTTGTTCAGTTTTTTTACCAGAACCACATACTGAACACTCATCTTGTTTGAACATTTTGACAGATGTAAATTCCAGATTCTCCAAATCAATACTTAGGAACTTTTCTGAGGATTTTGGTGTCTTGCCAATTAAAACATCAACTGCTTCATGAACTTCTAGACCACCAATCACAGATAGTATTGATGGATGAACTCCTTCTATACTACATGTTGGCATTGTTTCCTCAACTAATGTTGGAAACAGACAATGATAACATGCTGTTTTCTTTGGTAAAACTGTAAACACCTGACCTGTGACACCAACTGCAGCCCCTGTGACGAATGGAATATTTTTTTCTACACAGGCTTTGTTTAAGGAATAACGAGCGTTAACACTGTCAAGTGCATCTACTACAACATCACATCCTTCTACTACATCTAATGCAGTATAATCATTAACAGAGATAGGAAGCATCTCGATCTCAATTTGTGGATTTAGTTTTTTTAATTTCTTTGCTGCAACCTCCACCTTGACTTGCCCCACATCATCTTCATCAAACATTGTTTGCCTATGTAGGTTTGATAGTTCGATTACATCCCTATCAACAATTCGAAGTTTACCTACACCCATTGCAGCTAGACGTGTCGTAATTGGATTACCAAGTCCTCCTACACCAACAACACAAACTGTTGAATTCTTTATCTTAAGTTGTCCTTGATATCCAATCTGTTCTAGCATTACTTGTCTAGAAAACCTATCAAGTTCTTTTTCAGAAAGATCTGACCCACCAGCAACAGCCGGTAAGATGTAAATTTCATCACCTTCGGTTAATGGTGTATTAATTCCATCGGAAAATGCTGCGTTTTTTCCATTTATGTAAATATTAATCAGTGAACGTGGAGAACCATCAGATTCTAACACTCGTCTCTTAAAATCATCACCCATTATTTGTGAAATCTTTTCAAAAGACTCCTTTAGTGTTGATACATCAAGTTCAGTTTTCTTTTCGCCACTACCTGCATTAAGAACTGAAGGAATTGTAAATGTAATTTTTGCCATCTTTCATCATCTAATTATTGCTGAAATTTTAGCCACATCAGCCTGCATTACCTGTGGTTTTTTGAGTACGCTCATTATTGATTCTGTAGCCTTGAGACCATTACCTGTAACGTAGCATATTGTAGTCTCATTTTTATCAATTTTACCATCCTCAACCATTTTCTTTAGGATTGAGACAGAAACTCCACCTGCAGGCTCGGTGAAAATGCCTTCAGTCTTTGCTAGGAGCAAAATTGCATCAAGAATTTCTCTGTTGTTTGTTTCTTCTGCTATTCCATTGTATTGTTTTAGCCTTTTTAGAACATAACGTCCATCACCAGGATCACCAATAGCTAAACTCTTAGCAACTGTATCTGGTCGCTCTACTGGAATTACTTTATCACTGTTTTTCTTGAACGCATCAACAATTGGTGCACAACCATGTGGTTGTGCTGAATGAACATGCATTGATGATAAATTATCTAGTAATGATACTGTCTGTAATTCTTCAAACCCTTTACAAATTGCATTTAACATTGCACCACTGCCAGTTGGTACGATAAGATGGTTTGGGGTGTTCCAGTCTAATTGTTCAGCCACTTCATAAGCAAGTGTCTTAGAACCTTCAACATAATATGATCTCATATTAATATTTACAATACCAACTCCTTTACTGTCTCCTATCTGTGCTGCAATTCTATTTGCATCATCATAGGTACCATCAACTGAGATGTATTCTGCACCATAAGATAATGCTTGTGCTATCTTTGCTGTTTCAATGTCACTTGGTGCAAATATGTAACATGGCATGTTTGCCTTTGCAGCATGTGCAGCAGTGGCTGATGCCAAGTTTCCAGTAGATGCACATCCTACTGATTTTAATCCAAATTCTTTTGCCTTTGATATTGCTACACCAGCTGGTCTATCTTTAAATGAAAATGTTGGATTGACGGAATCATTTTTTATGTAAAGGTTGTTAAGTCCTAATTCCTTACCTAGTTTTTCTGCCTTAACAAGAGGTGTCATTCCTGCTTCAATACTCACAATATTATTTTTGTCCTCTATTGGTAATAATTCAAAATAACGCCAGTATGTGTTTTCTCTGTCTTTGAACAGGTCTTTTGTAATTGATGGAAAATTATACTTTACATCCAGTGGTCCAAAACACTCATCACAGATGTACTTGAAGGTGGGATCATACTCTTTTTTACATTCCCTACACTGCAGATGTGTCTTTGCCATACTCATAATCGTCAAAAATCCCTCTTAAAACATCCTAATATCAAGTTAAGTAATACTTAATTTTATACCTATAAAATTTACTTATATTTAATGTATTATTTAGTTATAATTTCATAAAACAATATAAGAAAAATTATCAATAACGAACGTGTATTCCGTTTTGTTTGATTATTTCTTTCACACGATTTACAGAATGAGTTTCATAATGAAATATTGATGCAGCTAATGCAGCACTTACTCCAGTGTTCTTGAATATGTCGATCATGTGTTCTGGTTTTCCACATCCACCTGATGCAATTACTGGAATACTAACGCAGTTAACAATCTCTTGTGTAAGCAATATATCATATCCATCTTTGGTGCCATCTCTATCAATACTAGTTAGAAGGATTTCACCTGCACCATACATCTCAACTTTTTTTGCCCATTCCACAGCATCCAAGTCAGTGCCTGTTTTTCCACCATAAATGAATACTTCAAACCAAAACTTTTTTCCATCCTTAGAAAAAATATTTTTTCCTTTCTCAACATTATAATTCCGTTTTGCGTCAATCGCAACAACAACACACTGACGTCCAAAAAGATCCATTAGTTCGGTAAGAACCCCAGGATTTTTTACGGCACCTGTATTAATTGCAACCTTGTCTGCACCGTTAAGCAAGATATCTCGTGCATGTTGAAGTGATTTTACACCACCACCAACTGTAAATGGAATATCGATTACTTGAGCAATTTTGTTGACAAGTGATTTTATTGTTTCACGTTGTTCTGATGATGCTGTAATATCAAGAAAGATCAACTCATCAGCTCCTTCATTACTATATTTCTCTGCCAACAGTACAGGATCACCTGCATCTTTGATTGACTCGAAATGTAGTCCTTTTACAACTCTACCATTGGCAACATCAAGACATGGAATTACACGTTTAGTTAATGTCAAATTCTTTTTGCCTCCTCAATTGAGATTAGTCCTTCATAAAGTGCTTTGCCCAGGATTACTCCATACGGATTACACTTTTTGACACTTTCAACATCATCAAGTTTTGATATTCCCCCGCTAGCAATGACATTGGTTCCGCTTATCTTGCAGACATTCTCAAGTGATGGTATATCAGGACCATCTAATGTTCCGTCTTTTGAGACATTTGTGGTCAAAAACTCGGAATATCCATGTTGCACAAATTCATTTGTGGCTTCTAGCAACTTTATTCCAGTGTTTTTTTGCCAACCGTGAGTGACAATTTCTCCATCTTTGTGATCTATTGAAACAACCAATCTGTCCCTGCCAAATTGTGATACTAAATTTGATAAAATCTGCTCTTGGTTACTTTCCTTTAGTTGCATTGCTATAGTTCCAATGACTGCTCTTTGTGCAAAACCAAGTACCGCAGAAATTTTCTTGATATCTCTTAGTCCACCTGCTACCTGAACTGGAATTGAAATATTATCACAGATTTTTTTAATGATTTCATAATTCTCGCCTAGTCCAAGTGTTGCATCAAGATCTACAAGATGTAGCATGTCTGCACCTGCATCCTCCCATTTCTTTGCTATTTCGACTGGGTTATCACTGTAAACAGTTTTTTGTTTTGGATCACCTTTGAAAAGACGAACTACTTCTCCATTCATTAGATCAATTGCTGGTATTATCTTCATTTTTTGCACACTCTAAGAAAATTTCTTATCATTATTGAGCCAATCTTCCCAGATTTTTCTGGATGAAATTGTGTTCCAAAGTAAATTCCATTTTCAACAACTGCTGGTACGTTAATGCCATAATCTGCATTAGCTACAATAATTTGTTCATCTAATGGTTTTGCTCTGTATGAGTGAACAAAGTAAACCCAAGAACCGTTGTCTACTCCGTCAAGAATCTTACTTTCTCTTTTGATCTCTAAACTATTCCATCCCATATGAGGAATTTTCATATTGTCTGGTAGTAAAACAACTTCACCACCTAGGACATCAAGACCTTTTTCTTTACCCTCTTCGCTTTTTGCAAAAAACATCTCCATTCCAAGACAAATTCCTAATACTGGTATCTTATCCTGCACAAAATCTTTGAATTGTATTGCAGAATAGTCACGTATGCTACGTATGGCAGGGTCAAAGTTTCCAACTCCAGGCAACAATATTCCAGCAAAGTCTTTAGTTTGATCAAAACTTGTTATGATATCTACTGTTGCACCGTTTTTTTCAAGTGAAGTCTTTAGACTAAAGATGTTTCCTGCTCCATAATCAAATATTGCGATACTAACCATTACATTGCGCCTTTAGTGCTTGGAATTCCTTTTTGTTTCGAGTCTTTTGAAGAAGCGTTTCTCAAACCAACTGCCATTGATTTTATCGCAGCCTCAATTTTGTGGTGATCATTTTCTCCATACTTTACAGTAACGTGGATACAACAATTCAGATTCTGTGAAAGTGACTGAAAGAAATGTTCTATGTCTTCTTTAGATATTCCTTCAATCTTGCTTCTTTTCATAGAGAGTGATATTTTGTTGAAAGGTCGTTTTACCAAGTCGATTGATGTCTCTGCAAGCGATTCATCCATAGGAACAGATGCATAGCTAAATCTTGTGATTCCTGATCTGTTTCCTAGTGCTTTGTCTACTGCAGAGCCAATTGTTATTGCAGTGTCTTCAATCAAATGATGTTCTATACTGTCTATGGACTTGGCCTTAACGGAAAGATCCATCATGGAGTGCTTTCCAAATGATGTGATTAAGTGATCTAGAAAATTAATTCCAGTATTAATCGAAGTTTTTCCAGTACCATCCAAGTTTAGGTTTACTTTTACGCTGGTTTCTTTTGTTTCTCTGTTTAGAGTAGTTTTTCTTGATTTCATGAAAACACCGAGTTTGAATTTAATTAGACCAGATTTAATACCTTCGGAAGTTGTGTTATTGATTCTAGTATTATAGGCACATTATTTTCTTTGAACATCTCAAGTTTAATATCTGGTTTTTTGCTGGTTCCAAAAATTCCACAGAAAGTAGTCTTGAATCCCATATCTGTAGCCTTGTTAGCCATCAGCATGTCTTCCATTGAGTCGCCTATATACAGACAGTGTTTTGAATTTAACCCTCTGATTGATTTTAGAAGTGGTTCAACGTTTGGCTTTGCTAACTCTTTTGATTCATCCTCTAAAAATACAGAATTGCCTAAATCAAATTTATTCAAGAATTTTTTTAGTGAGTAAGAAAATGCAAACTTTCCTCTACCAGTAACTACTGCTAATTTCTCATCAAACTTATTTTTTAATGACGAAATAATTTCAGAGTCAATTAGCACTTTGTCTTTTTCTATAAGACCGGTTTCCAATAATTTTGAAGGTATGTCGTAAATTTGTTCATACAGATCTGCACCATAGAAAATCTGATCAAAAATTGTATAGATGTAACTTGTTTCGTGTGGATTAGAATAATTTAGTTTTTCCTTAATATCAGAAATTTCTATGCCAAGACTAGTCAAGTATTCATCGACTGACAGTATTCCTCTTTCGTCAGAATTATCAATTACATCTTTTATTATTTCGGTAAATTGTTTCTCTGATTTTTTGGCTGCATATGAAGTAAGTATTACTGCATAACAAACAGCAACTTCGTCATTAAATCCTCCTTTAGATTTGAAACCATAAAGGATCTCTGATGTTACAACGTTTTCAGCCTGAATTTCTAAGATGTCTTGTAAAATGTATGAGACTGTCTTGTTTATTGCCGTATCATATGATTCTGTAATGTCTATTAGTACGCCATCACAGTCAAAAATTACTGCATCTATACTTTCTATCTCATTTACAATTGACTCTGAGACAAGCATGTTACTTGAATTATATTTCATATTCATTCTAACAGATCACGTATTGCCAACAAGAATTTTGAGTTCATCTCTGGAGTTCCTACTGTTACACGTAGACATCCCTTGTGTCTGCCTAGTTTTCCGAGTTTTCGAATAGAAATTCCTTGTTCAATCAGTGCATTGTATACTCTACTATCTGCTCCTTTTGCATCAAAAAGCACAAAATTAGCACTGGAATCAAAGACATCAAAGGCACCAGTTTTTCTTAAATTCTGAATAATTTTCCTTCGTTCATTTTTGATTAATGAAAACACTGAAGATATTTTATTGGATTTCTCTAGAGCCAAAATTCCACATTGTATTGCTAATGTGTTAAGTGGATATGGATATTGTATGATTTTTGAAAACACGTCAACAATTTTCTTGTTTGCTGTAAAGTATCCAAGTCGTAAGCCAGCAAGTCCAAATGCTTTAGAGAGTGTACGTACCACAATAAGGTTGTCAAATTGTTTGACGAGACTACCTACTGACGAATCTGCAAATTCAACATATGCCTCATCAATAATGATTGGACCTTTGAAAGACTGAATCAATTTTTTCAAATCATTTCTTGGGAATTGAAATCCTGTTGGATTATTTGGTGAATCCAAGTAAATCATATCTGCAGATTTTGATTTTTTTATGAAATCGTCTATGTTGAGTTGCATTTTTTCAGAAAATGGAATCTTGATCGTTGGAATTGAATAAAGCTTACACCGCTCTTCAAAGAATCCAAAAGTTGGATCAGAAGTTAAGATTTTAGTTTTTTTAGAACACAAGTTCACTAACATTAAATCAAGAATCTGATCTGAACCATTTCCAACTCCAATCATGTTAGCAGGAACCTTGAGGTACTTTGCCAGTGATGAAATTAGATTTTCTACATCGCCTAATGGATACTGTCTAACATCACATCGTTTCTGTGCTTCACGAATTAGTTCTGCCTGGAATTCTTTTTTGATTGCAAAGTTTTCGTTTGAGTCAAGCTTGATTACATCTGAAACCTTTTCTGGTTTTTGATATCCCTTTAGATTTGACAGTTCACTTAATCTTTTTTCAAATATGCGATTCATTTTAGTCTCCTCTCTACTGCTTTGTAGTGATTTGGTAAGCCTTCTGCATCTGTTAGTATCTTTAGATCATCTGAGATATCACAGAGTCGTGATTTTTTAGTTTCAACTACAGTTTGTAATTTTAGAAAGTCTAATACAGACAATCCACCTCTAGTTCTTCCAAATCCGTTAGTAGGAAGTATGTGATTTGTTCCTAGGAGATAGTCACTTGCAGATGATGGTGTATTATCTCCAACCAAGACTAAGCCTGGACCAGTGATACTTTTTGATAGTGTTTTGGCATTTTTCACCATCAATTCCATGTGTTCTGGTGCAATCTTGTTTGCCAGTTCAATCACTTCTTTTTGACTTTTACATATTGCAATGAATCCATTTTTTGAAATACTTTGTTTTACGATTGTTCTTCTTTCTATGTCTGGAATTAATTTTTCAAGTGATTTTTGAATTTGTTTTGCCACAGTTTTTGATGTTGTAATAACAAAACACACTGTATCATTGCTGTGTTCTGCTTGTGAAATCAAGTCTAATGCAACTAATTCAGGATCTGCAGTTGAATCCACTATAATTCCTAATTCTGTTGGTCCTGCAATCATATCAATAGATGTTTGTTCACTGACAATTAATTTTGCAATACTAACAAATTTTCCTCCAGGTCCAACAATTTTATCAACTTTTGGTATTGATTTTGTTCCGTATGCCAATGCACCAATTGCTTGTGCTCCACCAACTTTGTAAATCTCTGCACCGCATTTCTTAGCAACAGTAATTGTCATTGGATCAATCTTTCCATCAGGTCCTGGTGGGGATGTAATTACAATTCTCTTTACACCAGCTTCAGCTGCAGTG
>Ga0257111_1000669_pt1 | contig 14082 bp, 10 predicted proteins | sample LP_taG_6_FD_191567 | JGI IMG/M metagenome (GOLD analysis project Ga0257111, IMG submission 191567) | Marine microbial communities from Northeast Subartic Pacific Ocean, Canada - LP_J_2015_P26_500m | ecosystem: Environmental > Aquatic > Marine > Oceanic | place: Canada: Northeast Subartic Pacific...
GATGTGGATTTGATAACAAGTATAGCAATGGATAAGGAATTACGTTTTGCAATTCGTGAAGGCGGTCGAACCGTTGGTGCCGGCGTGGTTACAGAAATAAAGGAATAAAATGGCTGGTAATAGTAAGAGAACTATTATTCAATTAGAAAGTACAGCCGGGACTGGGTATAGGTATGTATTTACAAAAAGCAAACGATTGCACCCTGATCGTGTTGAATATAAAAAATACGACCCTATAGTTCGTAAACACGTGATATTTAAAGAATCGAAATAATTTATTTATGAAATATTTAAATACTTCACATAAATCTAATAGGAGTGTAGCTCAATTAGGTAGAGCACCGGTCTCCAAAACCGGGGGTTACAGGTTCGATTCCTGTCACTCCTGCTTAAATTATATTTCTAAGTAATTGGAATTAGAATGATAAGTAAACTTAAAACTTTTATTTCAGATGTTGATTTTGAGATGAATAAGGTATCATGGCCAACATGGGATGAACTAAGAGGTTCAACTTATGTCGTTATCACTCTAACATTGATTTTAGGTTTATATTTGTTTTTTGCGGATCTATTGCTATCAAAAATATTAAGTGTGTTATTATAAATGAATTGGTATTCACTAAGAGTTATATCTGGAAAAGAAAAGAAAATTCGTGATTCTTTGATATATGAGGTAGACCGTGAAGGGTTTTCTTCAATGGTGGATCAGGTTTTTGTTCCATCAGAAAATATTATAGAGATGAGAGATGGTAAAAAAAAGGTGAAGAATAAAGTTTTTTTCCCAGGATATTTACTAATTAAAATGGATATGGATAAAGAGGTCAAATATTTAATAGAAAATCTTACTGGAGTAATGAGTTTCGTTGGGCCACAAGGTAATCCTCAATCTCTTCAACATGATGAAGTTAATCGCATACTAGGTGTTGTCGAAGGCTCTAAGGATAAAGAGGTTGTTAAATCATTATTTAAAGTAGGCGAACATGTTAAAGTTACAGATGGTCCCTTCTTGGAGTTTTCTGGTTTTGTTAAAGAAGTAAATGAGGAAAAACAAAAATTAAAAGTATCTGTAAGTATTTTCGGTAGACCAACTCCTGTTGAATTAGATTATTTACAGGTTGAGAAGGAATAATTTAGTATGCCACCCAAAAAAGAAATTGGATTTATAAAGTTGCAAATACGTGCCGGTCAAGCAAATCCCGCTCCTCCAGTGGGTCCGGCCTTAGGTCAGCATGGTGTTAATATCATGGATTTCTGTAAAACATTTAATGATAAGACCAAAGATCAGATTGGTATGATAATTCCTGTAGAAATAACTGTGTTTGCTGATCGTAGCTTTACCTTTATAACAAAGACTCCTCCTGCTGCAATTTTACTTAAAAAAGCGGCAGGTCTAGATAAGGGTTCTGGTGAGCCAAATAGAGATAAAGTTGGTAAAGTTAGTGAAAATGATCTTGCTCAGATTGCTGAAATTAAGATGGCTGATTTGAATGCTAATACTATTGAAAAAGCTAAAGAAATGATCCGTGGAACTGCAAGAAGTATGGGCATAGAGGTAGGTTGATTCAATGTCGTTAACTAAAAATAGAAAATTGATTAATGAAAAGCATGATAGGGATAAAGAGTACTCATTAGATGAAGCGGTGTCTATGATTAAAGATATGAAGTTTACTAAATTTGATGAGTCTGTTGATATTGCATTAAATATGGGTGTTGATCCTCGACATGCTGATCAAAATATTCGAATCACAACAAGTTTGCCTAGCGGTACGGGAAGTGAGATCGTTATTTTAGTTTTGGCTCGTGGCCCGAAAGAAAAGGAAGCTAAAGAAGCTGGCGCAGATTTTGTCGGGAACGATGATTTTATTGAAAAATTAAAAAATGGATGGAGTGATATTGATAAAATAGTTGCAACTCCAGATATGATGCCATCATTGGGCAAATTAGGCAAGATTTTAGGCCCTAAAGGTTTAATGCCTAATCCTAAGAGTGGTACTGTTACAATGGATCTTAAAAAAGCAATAAATGAATTAAAAGCTGGTCGTGTTGAATTAAGAGTTGAAAAAAATGGTATAATTCATTCTAGCTTTGGAAAAACTTCTTTTGATGAGAAAGATCTAATTGAAAATGTGCGTACAATCTATGAAGCTCTATTAAAAGCTAGGCCGGCTTCTTCTAAAGGTCAGTTTATTAAAAAAATAATATTATCTTCAACTATGGGCCCTGGGGTTAAGGTTGATTTATCAACAATTAAAGTAATATAAGTTATGCCAAGTCAAAAGAACATAGATGAAGTAAAGTATCTAACTGATAAGCTTGAAAGTGCGAGCGCAATATACTTTACGGATTACCTAGGATTAGATGTGGATAGTATTACTAAGCTGAGATCGGAATTTTTTCATGCTTCTGTCGAATTTAAAGTTACTAAAAATACTTTATTAAAATTAGCGGCTGAAAATATGAAGATTGAAGGGCTTGATGAATATTTAGTTGGGTCTACAGCTATTGCAATTTCTTTTAATGAGCCTACGTCGCCAGCTAAAGTATTAGAAAGTTTTATGAAGGAACACGATAAGCCGGAAGTGAAAGCGATATTATTTGATGGTGAGGTCTTAGAAGGTAGTGAATATAAGAAATTTGCTAGTTTACCATCGAAAGATGAACTGTTAACCAAGTTCGCAATCATGTTGAATAGCCCAATGACTAATTTGGTGCGCACATTGAGTTCTCCAATAGGAAGTTTTGTTAATGTATTAAATAATTTAAAAAATGAAAAATCTGAATAACATAAAGTCAAGGAGTATTAATAATGGCTGAAACTAAAAGAACAGATGTTTTATCTTACTTAGAATCTGCAAATATGGTTGAAATATCAGAGCTTATTTCTGAAATTGAGGAAAAGTTTGGTGTAACTGCCGCTGCACCTGTTGCAGTTGCTGCAGCAGCACCAGCTGATTCTGCTGCAGAGGGATCTGAGGAAAAATCAGAGTTTGATGTTGTTTTATCAAGTGCTGGTCAATCAAAGATAAATGTTATTAAAGCTGTAAGGGCAATTACTAGCTTAGGGTTAAAAGAAGCTAAAGAGCTTGTTGATTCCGCGCCTAAGGCAATTAAAGAAGGTGTCCCTCAGGTTGAGGCTGATGAAATAAAAGCACAGCTTGAAGAAGCTGGCGCAGAAGTCGAGCTTAAGTAATATCATAGTAATTACAATCTTTGTTAAAGATATAATAAAATTTACAAGAACTAAGTAGGAGGTTTTTTTTGGGATACGTACATAAAAACAAATCAAATAGGGTGTCCTTTTCTAAAATACCATCTTTAGTAGAGATGCCTGATTTTCTTTCATTGCAAAAGGATTCTTTTGAAAATTTTTTGCAGTTAGATACTCTTGAAGATGAACGCGGTCATATGGGATTAGAGGGGGTTTTTCAAGATGTATTTCCTTTAGAAGATTCTCATAGGAATTATATTCTTGAATATAATAACTATTTCTTAGGTCTTCCTAAGTACTCTCCTGATGAATGCATTGACCGTGGAGTAACCTATTCAGTTCCGTTGAAAGTGAGATTGACTCTTAATATAACTGATGAGGAGAATAAGAATGAATTCGCTCAAAGTATTCAACAGGATGTATACTTTGGAAATATTCCTGCGATGACAGAAAAAGGCACTTTTGTTATTAATGGCGCTGAGCGCGTTATTGTCTCTCAGTTACATAGAAGTCCAGGAGTATTCTTTGATGATAATATTCATCCAAATGGAGCAAAGTTATTTCAAGCAAGAATAATTCCATTTAGAGGGTCATGGTTAGATTTTACGACTGATATAAATGATGCAATGTTTGCAATAATAGATCGACGAAGAAAGTTTCCTGTAACTATGTTATTGCGTGCTCTTGGCTTCTCAACTAATAAAGATATATTTAATGCTTTTAACTGTATAAAAGAAATCTCTTTGAAGTCAAATAAAGGAATAGATGCTTATTATGGTATGACTATTGTTAGTGATGTTATTGATGAAAAAACAGGGGAAATATTTTATGAAGGTGGTACTATTCTTGATGAAAACTCTGTAGAAACTTTGCGTGAGAATAAAATTTTTAATCTAGATGTTGTTGATGGTGATCGGGATTTTTCATCTATGTTACTTCTTAATACAATAGAAAAAGATCCTACTAGAAGCACTGAAGAGGCTTTAAGTGTAGTATACCAACTCATTAGATCTGGGGAACCGCCTAATTTAGAAACAGCTCAGAAATTTATTGAAAGACAGTTTTTTAGTCCTAAAAAATATGATTTGGGTCAGGTTGGCAGGTATAGATTGAATCAACAGTTTGATTTAGAGGTTCCAGTGGATGATACTGTCTTAACAATGGATGATATTGTTTGTGTAATTCGATTTTTAATAGATATGCGAAAAGGTGAGCGCGGTCCAGATGATATTGATCATTTAGGAAACAGGAGGGTAAAAACAGTTGGTGAATTGTTGACAAATCAGTTCAATGTAGCTCTTAGTAGAATGTTGAGAACGATATATGAGAGGATGAATTTGAGAGAATCAGAATCTATAACACCTCAAGATCTAATAAACTCTCGAGTCGTGACTACAGTTATTAATACGTTCTTTGGTACTAGTCAGTTATCTCAGTTTGGAGATCAAACTAACCCGCTTGCAGAGATTACTCACAAGCGTCGTATTTCGGCTCTAGGTCCAGGCGGACTCACAAGAGAGCGTGCTGGGTTTGAGGTTCGAGATGTCCATTATACTCATTATGGTAGACTTTGTCCGATTGAAACTCCTGAAGGTCCAAATATTGGGCTGATTTCCTCTTTGGCTCTACATGCTAGAATAAATACGCATGGATTTATTGAAGCACCGTATAGATTATTGGATAAAAAAGGAAAAAGTTCGGTTGCTACGCAATCAATAAAATACTTATCTGCTGACGATGAAGATAGAGTTATGATTGCTCAGTCTGATTCAAGAATGAATAAGGAAGGTAAATTATTAGATAGTTCTGTTCGAGCTAGAATAAGAGGTGATTTTCCAGTGGTTGATTCGAGTGAAATTGAATATATGGATGTTGCTCCAAATCAGATTCTAAGTGTAGCAGCAGCTTTGATTCCTTTTTTAGAGCACGATGATGCGAATCGTGCTCTAATGGGTTCTAATATGCAGAGGCAGTCTGTTCCTTTAATGAATCCAACTGCACCTATAGTTGGTACAGGTATTGAAACGAAAGTTGCTAAAGACTCTTATTCTGCGTTAACCTGCCCTGTTGATGGTGAAGTGTCCTATGTTGATTCTAGCAAGATAACGATAAAGGCTAGCGATTTGCCTGATGATTTGACGTTGTCTTCAGGATCGAACCAAGTTGAGCTTCCGCTAAAGAAATATTGGAGAACAAACCAAAATTCTTCCCATAATCAAAGACCTTTAGTAAAAATAGGTAAAAAAGTTGAAAAAGGAGATGTAATTGCTGATGGAGCATCGTGTGATAATGGTGAATTGGCTTTAGGAAATAATGTTAGAGTAGCATTTATGCCATGGAGAGGATATAATTTTGAAGATGCGATCGTGATAAGTGAACGTATGGTGTCCGAAGATATTTTTACCAGTTTGCATATTAATGAGATAGATCTCGAAGTGCGAGATACAAAACGTGGTGAAGAAGAATTAACAGCAGAGATTCCAAACGTAAGTGAAGATGCTACAAGAGAGTTAGATGAAAATGGAATAATTAGAATTGGCGCAAAAGTGCAAGAAGGTGATATCCTTATTGGGAAGGTTTCACCCAAAGGTGAGACAGACCCTACTCCGGAAGAAAAACTTTTAAAGGCTATATTTGGTGAAAAGGCTGGTGAGGTGAAAGATTCATCTCGTAGAGCTGATCCAGGTGTTCAAGGTATAGTGTTAAATACTAAGCTTTTCCAAAAAAGGGCTCGTATGTCTAGGATAGAATTAAAGAAAGCTATCCAGGAATTACAAATTGAAGCTCGTTCAACCAAAGAAGATTTAAAAGAATCTCGTGATAAAAAACTTCTTGAGTTATTAAAAAATCAAATATCTGGTGGAATTAGAGATATGTCTAATGGAAGAACTTTGATTAAAAAATCAACTAAATTAACTGAAAAAAGAATTAAGTCTTTTGATATGGAAAGATTTGCGCAAGATACAAAGTGGATTGAGGATAGCAAAGGCTGGAAAGATATAAAAACAGTTTGGAGGACTTATAGAAGAGAGTGGGCTGAGGCTGAAGATAGATTAGAAAGAGAAGTATTTAAGCTCCGCGTCGGAGATGAACTACAACCTGGTATTATAAGGCTGGCAAAAGTTTATGTTGCAAATAAGCGTCGGGTTAAGGTTGGTGATAAAATGGCTGGAAGGCATGGTAACAAAGGTATAGTTGCAACAATCGTTCCTGAGGAAGATATGCCGTTTACAGAGGACGGTACTCCGGTAGATATAGTATTAAACCCTCTTGGAGTTCCTTCTCGTATGAACTTGGGTCAATTATATGAAACTATGCTTGGTTGGGCTGGTGAAATACTCGGTTTGAGATATAAAACGCCCGCTTTTGATGGCGCTAGCCCAGATCTTGTTGAAACTGAAATGAAGAAAGCAGGTTTACCTATAGATGGAAAAGTCAAGCTAATTGATGGCATTACTGGTGAAAATTATGATAATACTGTTGCGGTTGGTGTGATATATATGATGAAGCTTGCGCATATGGTTGATGACAAAATGCATGCTAGGTCTACGGGTCCTTATTCGTTAATAACTCAACAACCACTTGGCGGAAAAGCGCAATTCGGAGGACAGAGATTTGGAGAAATGGAATGTTGGGCACTTGAGGCTTATGGCGCAGCACACACGCTTCAAGAAATATTAACAGTTAAGTCTGACGACGTAGAAGGCAGGTCAAAGGTTTACAATGCAATTGTTCGCGGGGAAAACTTACCTGAATATGGGTCGCCTGAATCTTTTAATGTGCTTATAAAAGAACTTCAGGGTTTAGGCATACACGTAGAATTAAATTAGTTAGGAAGGTGTACATTGACATATATACAATCATCTAAAGTTGATTTATCTAAGAAATATAAATCGATAACTATTGGTCTTTCATCTCCTGAGATGATTCTAGGGAGATCATATGGTGAAATTTTAAAGCCAGAAACAATTAATTATCGATCATACAAGCCAGAAAAAGATGGATTATTTTGTGAGAAAATTTTTGGTCCAGTAAAAGACTATGAGTGTCATTGTGGAAAATATAAAGGTATACGCTATCGTGGCATAATATGTGATAGATGTGGTGTTGAGGTCACAAGAAAGAAGGTTAGACGTGAAAGGATGGGCCATATAACCTTAGCAGTCCCAATTGTGCATATCTGGTATTTAAGATCTATACCAAGTAAGCTTGCTTATTTAACAGGTTTAAAAACTAAGGAATTAGAGCGTATAATATACTATGAAACCTTTGTCGTAATTGAGCCAGGGAAAAGCGGGAGAGAGGCGATGGAGCTTCTTGATGAAGAGGAATATTTCGAATTGGATAGAGAGTATGGATTTTATGCAGTAAGTGAAGAAGAAAGAGACAATGACGATTTCTTTTATGCTACTATGGGTGGTGAGGCAATAAAAGAAATGTTGGCAAGAATAAATTTGTTTGAGTTGAAAAAAAATCTTGAAGAGGTGATTGAAACTTCTAAATCTAAACAGAAGCGCACAGAGGCTTTAAATAGGCTTAAAATAGCAAAAACTTTTTTACCTACATTATCAAAGAAGAAAATGAATCAACCAGAATGGATGGTAATTTCTGTTTTACCTGTTATTCCACCAGAATTGAGGCCTCTTGTTCCTTTAGAGGGGGGCAGATTTGCAGCAAGCGATTTAAATGATTTATATCGACGTATAATTATTAGAAACAATCGTTTAAAACAGTTAATAGAAATTGGTGCTCCTGATGTGATTTTAAGAAATGAAAAAAGGATGCTTCAAGAAGCTGTAGATGCTTTATTTGATAATAGTCGTCGAAAAACAGCAATACGAAGTGGAACTAGAAGGCCCTTGAAATCAATTTCAGATATGTTGAGAGGGAAAACGGGTCGTTTTAGACAAAATTTACTTGGAAAAAGAGTTGACTATTCTGGGCGTTCTGTGATCGTAGTTGGTCCCGAATTAAAAATGAGTGAATGTGGATTGCCAAAGAATATGGCTCTTGAATTGTTTAAACCTCATATGATATATGAATTGATGGCAAGAGGCTATACTGAAACTCCAAGAAGTGCGAAATTAATGATTGAAAAGCGAGAGCAGGTAGTTTATAAAGTTCTTGAATATGTGGTAAAAGACCATCCTGTATTACTTAATAGAGCGCCAACACTTCATCGTTTAGGTATACAGGCATTTCAACCTATACTTGTAGATGGTAAAGCAATAAAACTTCACCCGCTAGTATGCGCAGCGTTTAATGCTGATTTTGATGGCGATCAAATGGCAGTTCATGTCCCGTTAAGTGTTCAATCTCAGATGGAAGCACGAGTTCTCATGCTTTCAAGTCATAACATACTTCACCCTGCTAACGGGAAACCTATCTCTGTTCCTTCTCAAGATATGGTGTTGGGTTGTTATTATTTAACTCGTCCTATGAAGGATGTTAAAGGTGAGGGTAAGTCCTTTTCATCAATTGATGAAGTTTTATTAGCTTATGAAAATAAAGCTGTAGATATGCATGCTATAATAAATATTCGTCATAATGATAAATGGCACAAAGAAACTACGGTTGGTAGGGTAATATTTAATTCAATAATACCTGAAGAACTTGATTTTGTTGATATAACTATATCAAAAAATGATTTAGCAAAAATTATCAACCAATCTTATTTAATTGCTGGAAACCATAAAACGGTAGAATTTTTAGATGATCTTAAAGACCTTGGTTTTGCTTCAGCCACTAAAGGGGGATGTTCTATCTCTATCGGAGATGTTATGATCCCTGATCAAAAAGATGATATTATTGCTGGTGCCCAGAAAAAAGTTGAGGATATAGCAGATAAGTATAGTCGTCATATTCTAACTGATGGTGAAAGATATAATAAAGTGATTGATATATGGACACATGCTACAAATGATGTTGCTAAAACTATGATGGATGGATTAAAAAATCAGGGACAAGGTTTTAATCCCGTATTTATGATGGCAGATTCAGGTGCGCGTGGAAGCCAAGATCAAATAAAACAATTAGCTGGAATGAGAGGATTGATGGCTAAGCCAAAGAAATCTATGACAGGTGGCAAGGGAGAAATTATAGAATCTCCAATTATCTCTAATTTTAAAGAAGGGCTATCGGTTTTAGAGTATTTTATTTCTACGCATGGAGCTAGAAAAGGTTTAGCTGATACGGCTCTAAAAACAGCAGATGCTGGCTACCTAACAAGAAGATTAGTTGATGTATCTCAGGATGTAGTTATTTATGAACATGATTGTAAGACGATTAATGGTTTATTCATTTCAGATCTTAAGGAAGGTGAGGAGATTATTGAGCCTTTGGCAGATAGAATATTAGGTAGGACGATACTTGATGATTTTATTCTTGATGGGAAAAAATTAATTAAAAATGGTCAAATTATTGGTGATAAAGAAACAGAAGTTATAGCAAATTCAAATGTAGAAAGTCTACGAATAAGATCTGTTCTAACTTGTGATTCTCCTAGGGGTGTTTGTGCTAAATGTTATGGGTGGAATCTTTCTACTCATGATATAGTCGATCTTGGTACGGCAGTTGGTATACAGGCTGCTCAAAGTATTGGTGAGCCTGGAACACAATTAACATTAAGGACTTTTCATATTGGAGGTACTGCTACCCGTATTATTGAGCAATCAGAGATGAAAACGAACAGGGGTGGTCTAATAGAGTTTTCTGAAGATATTGAAATAGCACAAACAAAAGATGAAGGCGGTTCATTAGTTAATCGATGCATGGTGAGGAATGGTAAAGTATTTATTAAGGATAAGGACAAAATATTAGTTCAGTATAATATCCCATATGGATCAAATATATTGGTTAAAAGTGGACAAAAAATTAAATCTGGAACTATTCTTTTTCAATGGGATCCGTATACGGATGTAATACTTGCAAGGAAGACTGGCCTTATCGCGTTAAAAGATTTTGTTGAGGGGGATACGTATCAAGTCGAAGCTGTTGAAGGTGGAAAAAAGCAGATGGTTATTATTGAGGCTAAAGATAGACGTCTTAGTCCACGTGTTGAAATAACTGACAATAAGGGTAATATACTTGCTGGTGGAACAATTCTCCCTGTAACTGCAACTCTAATAGTTATTAAGGGTCAGAAAGTTTCTCGAGGACAGACGCTAGTAAAAATTCCAAGAGATATTGGAAAAACACGCGATATAACTGGAGGTTTGCCTAGAGTCGCGGAATTATTTGAAGCTCGAAATCCAAGAAATCCTTCTGTTGTTAGTGAGATTGATGGTACTGTAAAATTTGGAGAAACCAAAAGAGGCGTAAGAACAATTATTGTTGAGTCAAAAGATGGGGATAAAAAGAAGTATAGAATACCGTATGGTAAGCATGTTATCGTTCATGAGCTTGATAGGATTATTGCTGGTACGCAACTTTGCGATGGCACAACCTCACCAATGGATATATTAAAAATTCTAGGAGCTAATAAGGCTAGAGAATATTTAGTTAATGAAATACAAGAAGTATATCGATTGCAAGGGGTAAAAATTAATGATAAGCATATTGAGGTTATAGTTCGGCAGATGATGCAGAAAATAAGCGTTGTTGAGTCTGGAGATACTGAGTATTTACCTAAAGATAGAATAAATAGAAGCGAGTTTTTTGCTACTAATAATTCAATTCTATCAATGGTAAAAGTTACTGATTCTGGTGACTCTGAATATGAGAAGGATATGTTGGTAGATAAAAAAGAGTTTAATGAGAATAATAAGGAACTTAAAGAATCAGGAAAGAAATCAGCAAAATACACAAAGACTAAACCAGCCACTTTTGAACCTTTGCTTATGGGAATAACAAGAGCATCATTAAATACTGATAGTTTTATTTCAGCAGCTTCATTTCAAGAAACAACAAGAGTTCTAACAAATGCAGCTACTGCAGGTCAAACAGATTATTTACGGGGTTTGAAAGAAAATGTTGCTGTTGGAAGGTTAATTCCTGCAGGGACAGGCTTGCACCATCTAAGACGTATAGTTGTTGGAAACAAAGAGGATAAAGAAGAAGATCTTGATTCAATGAGTGCAGCGGTAATCTGAAAAGACAAAGGAATAATATAATTGATGTATATAAATATATATTTTAACTTACTAGGCTATTGAGCAAATGATATGCCGACGATAAATCAATTAGTTCGAAAAGGGAGGAAGCGTTTAGTTAAGAAAACGGCTACTCCAGCGCTGAAGGGTAACCCGCAGAAGAGAGGGGTTTGCACGCGTGTATATACTACTACTCCTAAAAAACCTAATTCTGCTTTACGTAAAGTTACTCGTGTTAGGTTAACTAATGGAATGGAGGTTACAGCTTATATACCGGGTGAAGGTCATAATCTTCAGGAACACTCAATTGTTTTAATTGAGGGTGGTCGTGTAAAGGATTTACCAGGTGTAAGATATCACATTGTAAGAGGGACATTAGATACATCTGGTGTATCTGATAGAACGACAAGTCGTTCAAGATATGGTGCTAAAAAGCCAAAATAATAAGATAGTTTAATTATGAGAAGAAGAAGACCAGAAAGAAGAAAAATTTTACCAGATCCTGTTTTTAAAGATCTTTCTATATCAAAATTTATTAATTTTTTGATGAAGGGAGGAAAAAAAGGTGTTGCTGAAAAAATATTTTACAATGCTTTGGATATAATTAAGCAAAAGACAAAATCTGATGGAATTAAAATATTTGAAAAAGCTATTGAAAATGCATCTCCTTCGGTCGAGGTTAAATCGCGAAGGATTGGTGGAGCAACATATCAAGTCCCAATTGAAGTTCCAAACCATCGAAAATTTTTTCTTGCTTCACATTGGTTAATTAATTCAGCTGCTGGTCAGTCTGGAAAACCAATGTCTGAAAGACTGGCATCTGAATTTATATCTGCTTCCAATAATGAAGGTGGCGCAATTAAGAAAAAAGAAGATACGCATAGAATGGCTGAGGCGAATAAAGCTTTTGCTCATTTCAGGAATTAATTAGAGAGTTATTTAGAAAAGTGTCAAAAAATAATTTAGATATTGTAAGAAATATTGGGATTATGGCCCATATCGATGCAGGCAAAACTACATTAACTGAAAGAATACTCTTTTATACAGGGCGCACTCATAAGATAGGAGAAGTTCATGATGGTGGTGCGACCATGGATTGGATGGATCAAGAAAAAGAACGTGGAATTACTATAACCTCTGCAGCTACGACTACAGAATGGAATGATCATAGGATAAATATCATTGACACTCCGGGTCATGTTGATTTTACTGTAGAAGTGGAGCGTTCATTAAGAGTATTGGATGGCTCTGTTGCTGTATTTTGTGCAGTTGGAGGTGTTGAACCTCAGAGTGAGACAGTTTGGAGACAAGCGGATAAATATGATGTTCCAAGGATGGCGTTTGTTAATAAGATGGATAGAGTTGGCGGAGATTATTTTAATGTTATTGAAATGATGAAAGAGAGATTAGGCGCTAATCCTTTACCTATAGTTATACCTATTGGAGCAGGAGAATTATTTACTGGGATAATTGATCTTTTAGATATGAAAGCGATACTTTATAATGAATCAACTTTAGGTGCCCGGTTTGAATATTCTGATATTCCTCATGATATGGTTGATGAAGCAAATAAATGGCGTCATCATCTAATCGAGGAAACTGCTGCCTACGATGAGCATTTATTAGAGAAATATTTAGAAGGTGAAGAAATATCTATTGATGAAATAAAAGCTGCGATACGAAAAGGGTGCATTGACAATACTTTTGTTCCTACTCTTTGTGGATCTGCATTTAAAAATAAAGGTGTTCAAAGGCTTTTAGATGCAATAGTAGACTTTTTGCCGTCTCCAATTGATGTCGGAGAAGTGGTTGGTTATGACCCTAAAGATAATGAAGTTGAGCTTAAGAGAAAGCCTAATATGGAATCTCCTTTTAGTGCTCTTGCATTTAAAATAATGACTGATCCTTTTGTTGGAAGATTGACTTATATGCGTGTCTACTCAGGGAAATTAGATAAAGGATCTTATGTCTATAACTCTAATATCGGAAAGCGAGAAAGAGTTAGTAGGATTCTGCAGATGCATGCTAATAAAAGAGAAGAGCGTGATGAAGTTGCTGCTGGTGAAATAGTTGCGGTTGTAGGTCTAAAAAATACAAATACTGGACATACAGTCTGTGATGAAAAACATCGTATTATTCTTGAGTCTATGGATTTTCCGGAACCGGTAGTAGAAGTTTCAGTTGAGCCTGTTAGTAAAGCCGAACAGGATAATTTATCAAAATCGCTAGCAAAGCTTAGTGAAGAAGACCCTACTTTTAAAGTATCAATAAATGAAGATACTGGCCAGACAATAATTGCAGGTATGGGAGAATTACATTTAGAAATTCTAATTGATAGGTTATTAAGAGAATTTAAAGTGCAGGCTCATATTGGTAAACCTCAGGTTGCTTTTAGTGAAGCAATTACGAAAAAGGTTGAGAAAATAAATGTAAAATTTGTCAGACAAAGTGGTGGAAGGGGTCAATATGGTCATGTTGTTATTAATGTTGAACCTAATGAGGTTGGAAAAGGGTTTCACTTTGAAAATAAGATTGTTGGCGGAGTGATACCTAAAGAATACATTCCTTCCGTTAAAAAAGGTATGGAAGAGGCTATTAAAAATGGTGTATTAGCTGGATACCCTCTTGAAGATATTAGAGTTGAATTAGTTTATGGATCATATCATGATGTGGACTCATCAGAAATGGCTTTTAAAATTGCAGGGTCTATGGCAATTCAAGAAGCATGTAAAAAAGCAAGCCCAGTGTTAATGGAGCCAATGATGAAAGTAGAGGTCATTGTTC
>Ga0257111_1000670_pt1 | contig 14075 bp, 16 predicted proteins | sample LP_taG_6_FD_191567 | JGI IMG/M metagenome (GOLD analysis project Ga0257111, IMG submission 191567) | Marine microbial communities from Northeast Subartic Pacific Ocean, Canada - LP_J_2015_P26_500m | ecosystem: Environmental > Aquatic > Marine > Oceanic | place: Canada: Northeast Subartic Pacific...
TTGGTTCGGCCAAGATAAACTCGATATCAAGTGGTCCGCCGGAGTGGCCGTGGCCCTGCAGCCTCCTGCGGTCACCTATACGAGTGCCTTCGGGTACGTCGATTTGCACCCTCTTCCCGGCTGGTGTAGAAATTCGCACCTTCCCACCTAGAAGTAATGTTGTGACCGGCAGGGGGACCTCCTGAACCAATCTGCCTTCTTCCCAGCGCCGTCCCTCCTGAGCATCCAACCTCAGAGTAATCCGCAAGTCTCCCGGATCTCCCTCGGGGTGCTCGTGCCCCATGCCCTTGAGGCGGAGCAACTGACCATGCTCAGCATTGGAGGGGACCTTTACGGTGAGTGTGCTGCCCTTGGTCTGAACTCCCGTGCCACTACACGGTGCACAGCGGCGTGACTTTCCGAAACTCGAACCTTTGCACTTCTCGCAGCGCCTTAGCCTGCGGTGGCTGAACTTCACCTTGGTTCCCTGCAGAGCTTGCTCGAGCGAGATATCGAGTCCTGCCTCGATATCAGCCCCTCTTATTGGTTGGGCGGACTCGTTAGGGGGGGCTTGGGCCTGAGCTCCAAAGCCACGTGAGGACCTTGTATCGAAGCCTCTCGGTTCGCCTCCCCCTCCCATAAACTGTGAGATTATGTCGCCCAGATCGGCGCCGCCGAAGCCCCCTCCGAACGGATTACTCCGAGAGTTCCCTCCAGCGAACATGTCCTCCATGCGACGACTCTGGTCGTACTCTCTGCGGGCTTCGGCAGTTCCGACGTTCTCGTAGGCGACCTGTATTGCCTTGAAGCGCTCCTCGGCGGCCGCGTCGTCCGGATTTCTATCAGGGTGGTACTGCCGGGCAAGTTTGCGGTAGGTCCGCTTAATCTCGGCATCACTGGCGTCGCTGGAGACGCTTAGGACTCGGTAGGGGTCCTCGGCCATCGGTGCGCCTCGGCCGAGGGAGAGTCTTCAACCTGCTTAGTTCGGCAGCGATGTGATAATGGGATTGTGGGTGTTGGAAGCGTCATGGCAGTAGGATGGGCGGTGTTCCGCAACTATGTCGGGCACGCCAAGGAAATCTACGGTGACATCACCGACTACCCCCGCTTCTTCCTGATGCCACCGACTGCTCTGGTCGAGGCCGATGAGGATGGAAACAATGTTGTCGCCCTGAGCTCGACCGAGGACCACATCGACCACGAGGTGGAACTAGTCATCCGGCTCGGCGAGAACCTCGAGCCTGTGGAGATGTGTGTTGGCAACGATACCACCAACAGGACTCGTCAGACACTGGCCAAGAAGAAGGGCTGGCCGTGGCTCGAGGGCAAGGGGTTCGCTGGCTCAGGGGTGCTGGGGACCTGGACTGCTTGGGACCCACGACCGGTAGAGATTTGCCTGTCGGTTAATGGCGAAGTCAGGCAGCAGGCCTCGACCGAACTGATGGTTCACCCGGTGGAGTCCATCCTCGGGTACTTGCATGACTGGTACGAGCCCTCGCCAGGAGATCTCGTCTGGACCGGCACCCCTGAGGGCGTCGGGCCGATGTACGAGGGGGATCTCGTAGAGTGTTGGATGCGAAACTCAGAGGGCAAGAAAGTGAGTGAGTTCAACGCGAAATGCGTTGTATAATTCGACTCAGGTTATTTCAAAAGTCATTCCTCACCCGCAACGCCATGAACGTAGATTACGAGTTCCAACCTGCCTTTACCCTGATGACTGCTGACCTCGGACCTGGAGAGTCGATTAAAGTCGAGCCTGGTGCCATGGTGGCCCAGTCCTCTGATTTGAATGTCCAAACAGGTAGAGCTAGTAAAGGAGGTCTGATTAGTGGATTGATTAAATCCGCTATAGGAGGAGAGTCTTTCTTCATCAATACATACACAGCAGGATCTTCTGGTGGATGGATTTCAATGGCTCCTTCATCTCCCGGAGATATCTGTACATTCGACTTGGAGCCCGGTCAAAACATGTACATGCAAGGCGGGGCCTTCATGGCCTGCTCGCCTAATATTCAGTATGATACAAAATTCCAAGGCGCCAAGGCACTATTTTCCAGAGAGGGTGCCTTCTTCCTGAGGGCTTTCACAGAGGGAGGCCCGGGACAGGTCTTCTACTGCTCATATGGGGCCATCAAAGAGATCGAAGTGACCCCTGATGCACCAATAATTGTCGACAACGGGCATCTCGTGGCATTCACCGATGGAGTATCCTATGAGCCGCAAAAGGCAGGATCTTGGAAGTCTACCATTTTCGGAGGAGAGGGTGTTGTCTTGAAATTATCAGGATCTGGTAAGGCTTGGATACAGACTCGAAACTTGGGGGCTCTTGCTAGCAAGTTGCTGCCGTTCATGCCGCAGTCCAGTAACTGATGCCAATCTAGCAAGGGTTTAGCCCTAGTACCACAAGTTGGGGTCATGCGGGGAACGGTCACCTTACTCGTAATCATCCTGTTCGCACCAGTTCTATCGGGATGCCTCAACTGGAACGAGCACGATTACCAGATTTATGACTGTAACAGTCAGGAGTACTGGGTGGACGTATCAGAGGACTCGCCCTACCCAGGACTAGACTGCGAGTCTGGGCCAGTCAGACAGCTCTCCATGACCATCTTCGTCTATCGGGACAACGACGGTGTCGAATGGCTCATCAACGAGACTTCCATCAGCACCGGAATCGAACTGATTAACTCAGTCTACAATCCCTATGGAATCGACTTCATCCTCGATGAGATAATATGGATCGACGAAGCATTTCCCGACATCCAAGACGAGGAGGAAGAAGAGGGAGGTGAGAAGCCGGACACACTCAACAACTCGAGTGAAGACGGTGGCGATTTTGGTGATCAGGTCTCAGTCTCTCAACTCGGTGACGGTTTCATTGAAGGCTACAACCCAGCCAATGTCAACATCGTCATGCAGAGCACCGGTTGGGGAGCTTACAGCATGTTTCCTTGGTATACTCGCGAGTACTACTTCAGCACGGTAAGGGCTTCTTCGTTCGCCACCAGTTACGTTCCGAGCCACGAACTAGGACACTTCCTCGGGCTCTACCACACCCACCAGTTCCATGACGATCCGAACTCGGATTCGGACCTCGCACAAGCCTTCACATGGACGCAGGACTGGGTTACTCCAACCGAGCAGTGCTACCGAACTTGGGATTTCATCTGCTCGACACCATACGATTGCTACATCTGGTGCGAGGAGGTCATCAATTGCACCGCCAACGCCTACGAGAGCGACAGGCCGGATCAGGAACCGAGTGAGTTCGCTAATTGCACCTTAGACCAACACAACCCTTCACGGACGAATCTGATGAGCCGATATGGTGACCGCAGCGAGATTTCTTTTGATCAGGGAGCGCGGGCACGTTACTTCATCCAGTACATGTCGGAGAACGAAAGGGAGGGGAACCTGCTGCATTTCTCGGAGATAATTCCCATCATCTGATGGAGAACACTTGAGTCGGGCGGGCCGCTCGCTCGCCCATGGACGAGGGTGTGCGGCGAGTCACAGGAACGCGCCTGATTGACCACGACGGTGCCGTCCAACACGGTGATTACCTGCTCCACCCAGACGGCTCGTACTCTGCGAGCAATGGCGACGAGGATGTGGTTGAGACAATCAATGGCTCGACCCGTCTGGTCACACGCTCGCTGCAGAACTGGCACACCCACCTCGCAATGATACTCAATCGCTCGATGGGCGAGGGTCTGCCTCTGATGGAGTGGCTTGAGACCTCAATTTTCCCTTTGGAGAAGTTCCTAACACCGGAGTTTGTTGAAGTGGGCACTAGAGCTGCTGCTGCAGAACTGATTGCCACCGGTACTACGTTCGCTTGTGACATGTACTTCTATACCGAAGTCGTTGGAGAAACCCTAGCACAAACTGGTTTGAGAGCAAAACTCTGTGGCCCAATTACTGATGGGCTTACTCCGAACTTTGAGCCCGGCTCAGGAGACGCCCTGCGGCACATGGAGAATCTAATCAGAGGGGCTTCCCCTAGACCTGGAAGAATTGAGTATGGTATTGGGGCCCATTCTGTTTATGCCTGTAATGAAGAGATATTGAGGAAAGCTTCCGATGTGGCAAAGTCAACCGAATGTACGCTGAGTATCCATGCCTCTGAGACAAGGCAAGAAGTAGCTGACTGCCATGCCGAACATGGGATGTATCCAATAGAATATCTTGATTCAATAGATTTCTTTTCCAATGGTTCGACTGTCTGCGCACACTGTGGTTGGGCGACCAAGAAAGAGATGCGTATTCTGGCTGGACATGATGCACATGCAGTTCATTGTCCGACTTCAAATCAGAAACTCGCGTGTGGAGGGACAATGTCCTATCCTGCTATGCGCGAGGCAGGAGTAGATGTGCGATTAGGGACCGACGGAGCGGCGAGTAACAACTCACTTGATATGAGAGCTGAGTCAAAGGCTGCTAGTTTGGTTCAAAGACACGATCACTGGGATGCTAGAATACTTGATCCGGTGGAGACGTGGCAACTTGCGACCAAGGACTCGATTGACTGGGTGACCTGGGACCTTGATGATGTTAGGATGAGGCCGTGGGGGCGTGACGGTAGGAGGCTGTTGGCCAACCTGATTTACAGCGGCGCACGCTGTCTCGATGTAGTGGTTGAAGGGCAGGCGCTCCGTAGGGACGGGGTGACCCTTAGCGTCGATGAGACTGCTGCGGGGTCTGAACTCGAGGATGCTGTCTCTGATTACTACTCTGAGTTCTGAGGTAGAAAGTTCTGCCCGTTACTTTTTCATGCCCCTGAAAGTGGCCGGGTCGTGGCGGAGGAACTGCACGTAGTGACAGGTGCGTTCGGTTACACCGGACGTTGGATTGCGCATCAGCTACTCGATGAGGGCAAGAGGGTCGGCACTACCACAACGATCTGGAAGAGCGCGAATACAGGACATAGGGCAGCGTATGAGTCAACTTCTATCCAGCCACAGTGAGAGCGTGAGGTACAGCACTGGATAAGCCATCGAAGCGAGCACCAGGAGTTGAGAAGTGTCCGGATATTGCATGGCGATGAGCAGCATCGATGCAATCCAAACAATGCCGCCGCCGATGAAGAACCAGCGCAGTCGATCGAACCGATTCGGGTAGACGAAGCGGACTGGCATTAAACTCAGCGCGCTGAACGCCAATATCAGCAAGAGCACGTACCACTCGCTGCCGGCGGGAGCTGCAACTACGACGTAGAAGGCAAAGACGTTCCAATAGGACGGAAATCCGAGGAAGAAGCCGTCCTCAGTGTCTTTGGCTGCGGTGTTAGTGAACGCTAGGGCGCTCGCGAAGAGCGGGACAGCTGCCCATAGCGAGACCGGGTCAGGGAGCCATCCGGCGTGGATTAGAAGGACGATAGGAACGAAAGTGTAGTTGATGTAGTCGATGATGTCGTCGAGTCGCGCTCCATCAATCTGTGGTGCATGACGCTTGACATCGACCTTCCTAGCCAGCGGCCCGTCCACTGAATCTACTACCATCGCGAGGAACATCCAGAAGAAGGCTGTCCGGTAGTCCTCGACGAAAATCGCTTCTAACGAAAGCAGTGCCCAAAGCGCGCCGGACGCCGTGCCCAGATGTACGGACATGGCAAGTGCTCGCTGTTTTGGGTTGGTAGAATTGTCTGGGCTCACGGGTTTCACAACTCCTACTCCTTGAGTCTTCGTGGGCCCATCATACAGTATTCCATAAAATATGTTCAGGGGTGGAACCAGAAAGCTAGTCCCAGTACAGCATAGGCCCCCAACAGCATGGCCCCTTCGAGCCAGTTGCTCTTACCATCTGCAGCGATGGCGTTGACAATCATCACTGCGAGGAAGGCGGCGACTGTCTCAAGAGTACCAAACTCGAAGGTCAGTCCGACTCCTAGTATCCATGCGAAGACCACCATCAAGGGGGCCACGAACACAGCGATTTGAGTGCTCGAACCGATTGCTATGGCGAACGAGAGGTCCATCTTGTCTTTGCCTGCCACAGTCACAGCGGTGAAGTGCTCGGCGGCGTTGCCGAACAGAGGCAGTAAGATCACCCCAATGAACAGGTGCGAAAGGCCAACCTCGCTGGCCGCCTCCTCCAAGGAGTGTACGAGAATCTCAGCCATCCAAGAGACAAACAGTGTCGCGACTACAAGCAGGATTACCGAATCGCGCTTGGTCATCTTCGGCTCCTCATCGTGAGAGCCATCGGTGGCGAATAGATCGGAGTGCGTCCTCAATTGGAACACCAAGAAAAGGACGTACATTCCGAGAAGGATTACTGCGGCCGCCCTTGACAGGCTTTTCACTCCCTCTGTTCCTTCATCGCCCCCCACAGTGAGGTGATACACTGTTGGTACGACTAGAGTGATGACGGCGAGAAGTAGGAGAGAACTGTTTGCAACGAACTGCGTCTCATTAAACGTCTGGACCTTGTGATGTATCCCTCCCCAGACGAATGCTAGGCCCATCACCAACAAGAGATTTCCAAGGATACTGCCTATCAGACTGGCTTGTACGATGTGCACCATGACTGTTGCAGTCTCACTGTCCGCGCCAGCATTGTAAGCTGTCCAGATTGCAAAAACCGCGATGATTAGCTCTGCGGCGTTGCCAAAGGTGGCATTGAGGAGTCCTCCTATGGACTCCGATGTACGCAGGGCAATCTCCTCGGTGGCATGGCCCATCAGGAAGGCGAGCGGCATAATAGCAACCATAGAGGAAAAGAAGGCTGCTGTCTGATCGTGTGACACGTAGGCGAAGTAGAATGTAATGGGAATAGCCAAGAGCAGCAAATTCAGTTTAGAATACCGAGGGTCCATCGCTCTAATCCAGTTGACTTCGTCCTCGGCCATGTCTCTCAGGCCTTGCGCAGGCCGGAGGGATGGTCAATATTGCGCCGGCGACACGTAGCGTTCATGGCTTCCTGACCAGCCGGCCGGAATGTGAGTGGTGGTTTTCGTCTAGCTCTGAGCGGCACACCCGGAACTGGCAAGAGCACGGTAGCGCGGATGCTCTCCGATGGAGGATACACTGTAGTTTCAGTAGAATCGCTAGCCGAGCAGAACAATTTGTTAGGTGAGGTCGATCCAGCCGACGGGGCGAGGGTTATCGATACCGACGCATTGCATGATGCGCTCGCTCCTGAGTGGGAATCTCCTCCTGATGGGGCCGTAGTGGTAGACGGTCACCTCTCCCATCACCTGCCTTGCGATGCGGTGGCCGTACTGCGCTGCTCGCCCGAGATTCTAGAATCCAGACTCACGAGTAGGGGGTACGCGACCGAGAAGGTGCAGGCGAACTGCGAGTGGGAGTTGCTAGGAGGGGCTTGGAACGAGCGCGAGGGCGATGCCCCCTGGAGCGAGTTCGATACTTCGCATAGCAGCGCCGACTCAGTCGCCGCCTCGCTTTCCGACTGGATAGCAGATGGCTTCAAGCCAACTAGCCCGGGCTCGCTGATTGACTGGGTAGCCAGAATGGAGGAGTGACAGTGTTTGAGAGGATGAGGGGAACCTGGACCAAGGCAATCGGCCCACTGGTCCTGAAAATGGGGAATCTTGACCCTAGTGTCCTGACTTGGACCAGTCTAATCCTCGCCCTCGGTGCCTTCTGGCTGATTTCGGAGGCCGTCCTCGACAATAACGGTGCGATCATGATCGGAGTCTCTGTTCTGCTGATACTGCTAGCCGGCGTGCTTGACGCGCTCGATGGTGCTCTGGCCCGTCATCAAGGAGTAGCTGGACCGTACGGAGACTTCCTCGACCACACCATCGACAGGGTTGTTGACGTGGGCCTACTCATTGCGATAGGGATGAACGCGGCCTTCGTCAGTAATCCGAGTTCGGGGGCTGTGGCGGCGGTGCTGACCTTGTTCGGCTCCTACATGGGGACTCAGGCACAGTCGGTAGGACTCGACAGAATCTACGGCGGCTTCGGCCGCGCCGATCGCATGGTACTAACGATGGCCTGCTTGGTCGCAGCTTCTTGGCAGGCTTACTCTGGAGGATTCGGTATTGATCTCTCTGACACAGGCTACGCCAGTTGGGTCATGCTGGGTAATAACAACCTCAACGGCATGACGGTCACTCTTGCCATCTCCGCTTGGGGGGGAGTATACACATTCCTCTCTCGCTTCGTTAGTACACGGAATCAGCTACTGAGTTAGTGGCCTTGTAGCAGCCCCGATGAAACACGCCTTGCCCGCCGAAGGCGGGGGGTAACGGTTATCCTCTCTACGACTCGCCTCGGCCTCGTGGACTTCATCGTAGAGAGGGCTCTGGCTGACAGAGATGACAATGCCGCACCTCACGACCTGAGCGACAGGAAGAACGATGCGGAACTGAAGAGTCTACTCAAATCACTGCAGCCCAAGATACGTGTGTTCGGCTGTGGAGGATGCGGTTCTAACACTGTGGCGAGGCTAGAGCTTGAAGGTGTGTTTGACGGAACATATGTCAGGGGACTGGCAGTAAACACCGACGCCCAACATCTGTTGAGGGTTAATGTCCGAGATAAGGTGCTGATTGGGCGCTCTGCCAGAGGCAGAGGCGCCGGCGGTGACCCGGAAAAGGGCGAGCAGGCCGCATACGAATCTGAGCGCGCACTCAAAACAGAGATTGAAGATTGCGATCTGGCATTCATCACAGCGGGACTGGGAGGTGGCACTGGGACAGGGAGTGCGCATGTAGTTGCTCGACTGGCCAAATCGGCCGGAGCTCTGACCATCGCTGTGGTGAGTTACCCCTTCATATCGGAAGGGGCGCTGCGAAAGCAGAATGCAGAATGGGGCTTGGAAAGACTGCGGGAGGTGTGCGACACAGTGGTCGTACTGCCCAACGAACGTCTTCTCGAGGTCGAGGGGGTTCGTGACCTTCCGCTCGACGCTGCATTCCGCGTCGCAGACGAATTGTTGATGAGGAGTATTTCAGGAGTTTCTGAGATGCTTTCGAAGGAGGGTGTCGTCAACCTCGACTTCCAGGACCTGCGCTCCGTGATGGAGAACGGCGGAGGAGTGGCGGTCATCGGACTCGGTGAGGCTCACGGCGAGGGTAGTGCTGAGAGGGCCACCGAGGAGGCTCTGGAATCACCTCTGCTCGACATAGACATTTCCGATGCCCGCGGGGCGTTGGTAAATGTGGTCGGCGGGCCTACTCTGTCACTGGGGGATGCTGAGCAGTGCGCCAAACTGATTCGAGAGAAGGTGAACCCCTATGCCCGAATCATCTGGGGCGCTACTACTGATGACACTATGGGGGACAATATCAGGGTCCTGCTCGTGTTGACTGGCGTGAAGAGCGAGCAGATAGACGGAGCTTCGCGACACACTCAGATACGCAACCTCAGGGACCGTACCGTCGAGTTCGTGAATTGATTTTTACTCTGATTTTATTTCGAGCCCCTTAGGGCTCGCCCGGCGTGCTTAAATGGAGTCTGTCGGTCGCCGGGTCGCTTCGAGGATTAGTGATGGCTATCGAGAGTTCCAATGTAGGCCCCATCGAGGAGACTGTTCAGAGTTGGCAGGACGATATTGAAGGGCGTGTTCGCAGCCTTCAGACCGGCCCCTACGCTCGCATCCTCAAGATGGCAAGGAAGCCGTCCAAGCAGGAGTTTCGACAGACCATAATCGTCTGCGGCATCGGGATGTTTATCCTCGGCGCAATCGGGTTCGCGATGCTGTGGCTGATGGATAGTGCCTTTCCGTCCTTCTTCAATTGGCTAACCGAATGAGGTAAAAAAATGTCAGATATGTTCACAGTCTACATCCGAAACGGAGAGAGAGTGCTGCTCATGCAGCGCGCCGATGGAGTCGCAGATTTCCCTGGTGCTTGGGATGGTATCTACGGTGTCGGTGACCCCGAGGACCTAGATGCAGTGGTGGCTAGAATAACTGAGGTTACCGGTATCGAAGCTGACAACCTGCAATACGTGCGCTCGGGAGGCGCCCGCGGCCTAGCCTACGAGAATCGCCTCACCGAAGTCACGCCACTTCTCTTCATCAGCTCGGTTGAGGAGGTCGATGCTCGTGGCCTGTACAAAGGCTACGAGTGGATTGACCCTGGAACCATTCAGGATAGAGAGTACTCCACCCCACAACTGCGCGACATGTACGGTGACGTCGCTTCCTATCTCTATATCCTCAAGACCTCCATTGGTCAAGAGCAAAACGTGGCTAGGGAGGTCCGAGCTCGACTCTCCGGTAGTGGTTCGCTCGAGGACATCCAAGACGAGATCTTCGGCGTCCTCAGCCCTCACTTCATGCGTGGCTACATCTTCGTCGAAGCCTCAGCCCTACATCACGTCGAGAAGCTCATCGGACGAGTCGGTGTCTCCACAACGCCGATGAAGAACTGCCGCAAGGTACTCGGCGGCGAGTCACCGTTGGGTGATGTGCTTCCCTACCTTGAGCCAAAGGCGGCGACTGCCGGCATCGAAGAGGGTAGCATCGTGGAGATTCACGGCGGCGCCTTCCGAGGTCAAGCGGCCCGTGTGACCCGTGTGACAGAGTCGAAAGAAGAGGTCACCGTCGAGCTCTTCGAGGCAGCAGTGCCGGTGGCCCTCACAGTGCGCGCCGACCAAGTTAGAGTCACCCAGCGCGTTGAGTAGTGCTGGAGGCTCGCCCTACGGGCGTTACATCACTCTCAAATAGGGAAAGCAGGTCGGCGGGGCGCACTAACAGGAGGATATAACGGATGTCTGCACGTAATGAAACGCCGCACAAGGTGATTCAGATGCTCGGACAGAAGAAGTGCAACGGCTCCTGGGAGGAATCTTCTGAGAACCTGACTATGGATCAGGTCAAGAAGTTGGCAGAGGACCAGAAGGACCGTCTCACGGGCTCCAATCTGTACGCCCGGAGCCGTGAAATTATGGGTACTTGTGTCTCTATGAGAGTGAATGTCGAGGGCATGGCGCCGAAGGATGCTTTGCAAGCGATGAGTGAGGGTAGGTTTAGCGAACATTTCAGTTAAGAATCACGAATTGCGGGAGAGGGTGACCTCGTTGACCGCGGAGGTGGAAAAAAATGCAGGAAAACATTCAGAGCGCGATTAAACAGGCTCTCGATGAGTCGCCAGAGCGCAAATTCGTCGAGTCTGTCGAGATGGCTTTCACCCTCAGGGACGTTGATCTAAAGAATCCGACAAACAGGATTCAGGAAGAGGTTCGCCTGCCCACCGGAAGGGGCAAACCGATACGCATCACGATGTTTGCTGGCGGCGAGATGGCCACCAAGGCCAAAGCTGCCGGAATTGATGTCATAGATCCATCAACCATTGAGGATCTGGGCGGCAACCGGCAACAAGCCCGCAAGATGGCCAACAAGAGTGACTTCTTCCTGTCCGAGATAGCCCACATGGGGACCGTTGGACGATTCCTTGGTGTTGTACTAGGGCCGCGTGGCAAGATGCCTCGGCCGGTCCCTCCTAATCTGGACCCCGGAATGATTGCTGCCGGACTCAAGGATACCGCGATTGTCAGGTCACGAGACCGTATCACCTTCCACACCGCAATGGGCTCACGTGAGCAGGGGGTCGAGGACCTCACCACTAACGCGATGGCAATCTGGAACCGGGTCACTGGCAAACTGGAGAGGGGGGCTGGGAACATCCGCTCGTGCTACATCAAGACCTCGATGGGGCCCTCTATCAAGGTGGAAGTGATTGAATGATGGCCAAGGTAGCACCCTGGAAGAAGGACCGGGTGTCCGAACTCGCAGAGATACTCTCCAACGATGGCATCGTTGGGATTGTGGACATCGGTGGAGTACCTGCCGGGAACATGCTGGACATGCGCAACTCACTGCGCGATCAGATGACGATGACGATGTCAAAGAAGACGTTGATTAGAATCGCTTGGGAACAGGCCGGCCTATCCAAAGATGGTCTCGGCCAGCTGCTCGATGGGGCTGTCCAACCCTGCATAGTGCATTCCGAAAGCCTGAACTCCTTCGAGCTGTTTGCTACACTCGACAAAACCCGTCAGGGTCGCGCGGCTAAGGAGGGTGAAAAGGCCCCCTCAGACATTGTGGTCGAGAAGGGTCCGACCGAGTTCGGACCGGGGCCTATCGTGGGCGAGTTCAACGCAGTAGGCATACCAGCCAAGATAGACAAGGGCAAGGTCGCCATCCAGAAGACAGTTACCGTCGTCAACGAGGGTGAAACCATCTCCGGTGACCTTGGGATTATGCTGGCCAAGCTAGGAATAACCCCGATAGAAATTGGGCTAATCCTGACTGGAGTCATAGAAGATGGAGTCGTATTCCCTGCCTCATCCTTGGATCTAGATTTGGACGGTTTCAAGAGCGATATTATCTCGGCGACCTCGGGCGCCTTCAACTTGGCATGCAACACACGATGGTTCTCGGCGACCACTATGCCCACGCTGCTGTCCAAGGCCAGCAGCGAGGCGATGTCTGTCGCCATAGAAGCAGGGGTTGTCAACGACGAGACTGCTTCGCTGTTTATCTCACGCGCGAACGCGCACGCTATGGCCATTGCAGGCCAGTTAGATTCCTCAGCGCTCGATGAGGCGCTCGCTCAGGCACTCGGTGCCGCAGCGAGCACGAGCGCTGCCGCCGCACCCTCCGATGCGGCTGACTCAGAGGCAGGTGCCGAGGCACCGGCCGAGGAGGAAGAGGGGGAAGAGGAGGAAGCCGGGTTCGATGGACTGGGCGACCTCTTCGGTTGAAAAAAAAAGGTGAAAAAAATGGAATATGTATATGCTGCAATGCTACTGCACTCTGCTGAGAAGAACATTGATGAAGACGCTGTAAGCGCGGTTTTGACCGCTGCTGGAGTGGATGTCGACGGAGCCCGCGTGAAGGCTCTAGTTGCATCCTTGGGCTCCGTCGATATTGGTGAGGCCATGGCTACTGCCGTGGCAGCTCCGGTTGCTTCGGCCGCACCTGCTGCCTCTGGCGGCGGTGGCGCTGAGGCGGCTCCAGCCGAGGAAGAGGCTGCAGAGGAAGAGCCTGAGGAAGAGGGCGCTGGCTTCGAAGGCCTCGGCTCACTCTTCGGCTGATCCCGCAGAACGCAAATTGACGCGAAGCCGCTATGGGCGAGAGCCTAGAGGCCGAGGTGATGGCGTCTAGCCGGCTGCTTGAGATTCCGGTCAGCATCGCCCCTACTGATGCCATCCGCGCTCTACGTGAGATCGGAGAGGCGCGCGGTTGGGGGATGAGGCGCATCCAAGAGTCGCGAATGGTCCACAGATGGGCCATCATCGTTCCAATAACAAGGCAGGCGAAGGTACTCGGTCTGGTCGTGGAAGACGGCGAGGCTGCAGGTCTATCCATACGCTCATGGTCCTACGTTCCGGGTTCGGCTGGGAGGCTGTCCACGGTGTCATTTGAGGTCCCTCGCCAGATGGAGGGTGAGGTTTGGGTCTCGCTGTTGAAGCAGTGGGTCAGTTCACTCCCTCGCTGCCCTTGGAAGTGGAGTTTTGGCGAGCGCTCTATGATAGGGTACTTCCTCCCGGAATTCAGGCGCTCAAGGGTACTGTTTCGAGGCGAGGGGGTCGATACTGATGACTGGAATGGAAGTGATTCAGATGAATGATGGATTTATCATCCATTGCACGTTCTTCGGGTCGTGAATCTCAAAGCCTCGCTGATGGTCCTGCTACTGCTAGGTGGTTCACTCTCCGGTTGCATGGGGTCTGTTGACGAGGATGCCGATGGCGTTTCCGACAAGTTGGATCTGTGCTCTTTTACTCCTATCGACGAAGCGGTGGACGAGAGCGGTTGTTCGGCGAGCCAGAAAGATAGTGATGAGGATGGTGTCTCGGACGCGAATGATTTGTGTGTGCAGACTCCGATTGGAGAGGATACGGACAATAACGGATGCAGTGCGACTGAGAGGGACGGTGATGGTGATGGCCTCGTCGATTCTGCTGACTCGTGCCCCTCCACGCCTGCCAATGAGACCGCTGCCAGTGATGGCTGTGCGGATTCCGAGGTTGACATGTCGATGCGCCCATGGTGGTGCCACTCGACGGGCACCGGACACGGTGATGATCAGGACCACGGCGACCACCTCGCTCCCGCCTATCACGAGATGACGAAGGGGATGCTGTCATGGCAGGACTGTATCGATGTCTCAGAGC